>ERZ773225.1392-NODE-1392-length-29564-cov-3.270595_pt1 | contig 29564 bp, 40 predicted proteins | sample MGYA00580993_ERZ773225 | MGnify/ENA primary metagenome ERZ773225 (study PRJEB29015, sample SAMEA2737748) | human gut metagenome | biome: human gut; feature: human-associated habitat; material: faeces | place: China | collected 2012 ...
AAAAAATAGGAGAATAAATTATGATTAAAAAAATTGAAGCACACAATGCCGTCTTTGATAATTTGCAGGCGATCATTCAAGAAGAGCTGCTTCCGGTCTGTGTCTCTGTTGCTGAGACGCATATGGATGAGAATGGAGATAAACAGGTTATGTTTTGTCTTGAGTTTGATTCTTCATATGAGAATCAGGTGAGCGAAGCGTTGAACAAGGCTGTTCAAATTGCTTGTGATGTCATCTGTAACAAATGAAGAAATGAAAAAGACTTTTAAACAATGGACTAAGCAGGATAAAGACTTGGATGAGTTTCTATCTCCGGGTGATTATATAGACGAAAGGCTATACAACTACATAGCGGAAATCATTTTTCCTGCATATTGTTCGAGTGACTTTGTTCAAGGATGCGATGCGATTAAGAGTGAAGGTGATGTATTGTTTTACATAACGGTGCACAGAACCGATGATAATAGATACTTATACCTTGGTATTCTTCCGGAGTTTAAACAGTAATTCAAAACTATATGGGAAATGAACATTATGGCAAAAACAGCAGATAAATTTGTATTAGGTGTCTCCCCGTTGACCGGGGACGCTTTCATTACAGCGACAGATAAAAATGGTTGCATGACAGATAATCGTAGAAAACTAAGTCGTTCGGAAGTCTTTGCATTCATGCATCAATTCGCGCAAGAAGAAGCCGAGAAACTCGGTTCTGATACTTTTTATGTAACAGCCGGAGGAAGGCGTGTTTTAGAGATTAAAGTTTTAGAGAAAGATTAAAAACCAATCAGATATGAGCAAAGGTGTAATTTTTAAATATAAAAGCAAAAGCGGTGAAATGGTAAAAGCTGTTGCTTTTAACAAAGAACAAGATTCATGTTTTTCAGATCATGGTAAAGTATTCCTTAGAATATTGAACGATGATTGTACTTTCAAGAAAACAGAGGATGGTAAGGACATTATTGCCGTTAAAAACGGTGAAGAATTGATACAAACAGGGTTTTGGGATTAATTAAGAATTTATGAATATGAAGAAAAATAAAAGATTTACAACACCATGCTATATGGTTGTTAAAGAAGGGAATCATGCTAATCGTCTAATGACAGCATTAAAAAGTATAGGCGACAGAAAAGTATATGGAATGCCAGATAATATTACATATCCTTGTGTTTGTGGGGTATCCGCGAACATTGTATCATTCGGTGAATTGAATGATTTAGCCGGATTCATTAATTGTGAAGAAAATGAAGACTTGTTTCTTGCATTAGCATCCCTGCGAAATGATTCAGATATTCATCAATGGTTTACTGATGGTGAGAAATGGGTAATCAGCGATATCCATTCTCTTCTTGAGCTGAAAGAGTATTTTCAATTAATTAAATTCGACTACTCGAAAACTCACAAGGCAACTGCCGAAGAACTTATCAAGCATTTTAATTCGTAAAAATCAGAAAGGAATGAAATTATGGATGAAAAAATAAGGGAAGTTCCAATAGGGACTAAAGTAAAGCTGCCCTTTTTAACCATTGAAGTTGTAGAATCTGAATATGGTATTTGCGAGGGGTGTTTGTTTGAAGAAGTAGATAAATGTTCCTTTTGTTCGTCAGGGTTTGGTGAGTGTGTAGCATCTTTGAGAACAGACAAAAAACAAGTAGTATTTAAAGTGATTAACGAATAACAATAGAGATATGAGCAAAATAACAATATCAGAAAAAGTACAGCAATTTATTGCAGAGCGCACAGATAAAGCAGGTGGCTACTATGAGTATATCGATGTTATATCACAAAAACATGCCTTAGAAGCTGCCGAAATGGTAAAGCAGGAAACAAAAGAGAAATGTCAAATAGCCTTTAGAAATTTTATGCTTAGAGCAACACTTGCAAATGTTTCCGGTGAATCACTTGACTTTGAAAAAGAGTTTGCAGATACTATGAGTCAAATTTAGCTAATAACGATAGAGTTCTGAACCAACTATGTGTATGATACACGCAGTTGCCTTTATCATACAGGCAACTCAAACTAAATACTAACCGTTAAAGCATTAAGATTATGACAACAAATTTAGTAGCAAGAGTGAACAATGTAGATATAGTATCTACAAGCGATGAACGAAAATTAGTTCCAATCAAGCCAATTTGCGAAGCATTGGGTATTGCTTGGGAGCCACAAAGAAAGAAAATTCAAGAGCACTATTTATTATCTTCAACTGCCATGCTGAGCATGGTAGTTGCTGCAGACGGAAAAGAACGTGAAATGTTCTGTCTCCCTATGGGGTATATCTTTGGATGGCTGCTTACAATCAACCCGGCTAACGTGTCTGAAGAGAATCGGGAAAATTTGGCTGCTTACCAAACTGAATGCTATAATGCTCTCTATCGCTACTTTACCGCCCGCGCCCAATTCGTAGAGCAGAAGCAAATTGAAATAGATCGGCAACTTTCCATTGTAGATGATGCTAAAGAGCATTTCCGCAACGCTAAGAACAGACTTTCGGATGCAGAGACAAAACTGAAGCAGCTTCGCTCACTCACGATGGATGACTATGATATTGAGAGTAGACAACTGAAATTGGATTTCTAATACGGAAAATAGCTAAATAAAGCGAGAATTCTCGCTTTTAATCACCTGTTAAAAACAAAATTATGGAAACAAAGATTATTGCCAGAGTGAACAATGTGGATATAGTGTCCACGAGTGATGAACAATTAGTTGCTATCAAGCCAATATGTGAAGCATTGGGTATTGATTGGAGTTCGCAAAAGCAACGTATAGAACGGGATGAAATTTTAGCATCAACTATGGTTATGATAACCACAGTTGCCGCTGATGGCAAAGACCGTGAAATGTGCGCCGTCCCTTATATGTTCGTCTTTGGTTGGCTGTTCTCTATTGATGCTTCTAAGGTCAATGAAGATGTCAAGGAGTCCGTCTTGAAGTATAAGATGGAGTGTTACAAAGTGTTGTTCGAGCATTTCACCGAACCGCAAACTTTCCTCAAGCAGAAACAGGTGGCTATCGAAAGAGAAGTCAATGAATACCAGGAACGGCAGAAAGATTTTAAAGACGCTAAAAAGCGCATGGATGAATCTAAAGCACGTCTTAATAAAACGATGAGCATTACCATTGAAGACTGGAGAGCCAACAACCGGCAGCTAAACCTGTCATTTGATGAAGAATTCAAAGCAATATAATATTAATATAATTATGATAAATCAGTTAGAAGCTCTTGCCATTTATAACAAATCAAAGGCAAGAAAAAATGAGATTATAAATGAAATTGAATGCCTGATAAAAGATACGGCTTCCATCAAGAGAGAATGCGAATATCATTTTAAAGATTGCAGCAGCGCAATGAAAAAAAATATTTGTAAAATGCTCTTGCAGAATGGGTTTAAAATAGAGATTAAAGCGAATGGAGTTATTAGAATATTTTTTTGATCATGAATAGATATCAATTGTACCCAACATCAAGCTGGGAAGCCGCCAGACCAGCCGGCATCGTTTACGATCATTTCTTTTATACAAAGCATTCCGGAGAGGTTCGTAAGGTACAGGGTACCGTCACGGTGATGAGATACATCGTTGTGAACGGAGCGCGCAAGCTGGTACCTTGTGCCAGACGGGTGAGATGGGATGGATATGGCCATTGTTTTATTGGGACTCATAACCTTCGTAAGCGGAGATATGACATCCCTTTAAAGTCGATAGTATTAGAACAGTAATCAATAACAGTGTATTTTTATGATATTCATTAAAGTATTTATAGCTTTGGTGATCAGCAGTTTTTTCTGCGGATACAGCTTTAGGGCGGGTAAACGGGCATGGAACCGCTTACGTGCATACAAAGGTCCGGTCAAAAGGGTTCCGGAAGGAGGGTATTATTATACGATCGTTGGGCCACTGATCGCCATGCGTGCGCGGAGGTATTCTGATTGTAGGACATTCTTTGATGACCGCAATTATGATGCCGGGAATTACTTCCCGGACAAGGCAACGGCAGAAGAACGGATACGCCGGCTTCAAGAATTTAGTCTGGAGGATTCTGCATCGATCACGAAATGACAAGCAGGACATTCTTTCTGAAACACCATTGGTTGTACCGGTGGTGTTTTTTTGTTTTATAGATCAATCCCCCGAATACCCCCGGATAAAAGAATCAGAGAATAGAAGAGAGTTTTGAAAAAAATGACGCAAAACACCGACCAACAGACCAACAGACCAACAAGAGGGTATATTTTTCAATACTTATATTATATAAAATACTAATATATAGAGTGATAGATTATATTTTATGTTGTTGGTTTCTGTTGGATGATGCTATCGCGCTGTTGGTTTTTGTTGGTTTTACATTTTTCTTCTTTCTGTTCATTTTCAGGTCATTAATTTCTAAAACCAACAAAATACCCGCTTGTTGGTCGTGTTGGTCGCTAATTTATATACTTAAAATTTGCTTATGTGCTTGATAATGTGTAACTTCAATATTCTTGTTGGTCTGTTGGTCGGTTGGACGGCCAAATGGCATACTTGATACATGTATTTTTCAAAATATGAAAAGAAAGGATAGATTTGTGTGTTGGATATGGGTTGCTCCTTTTGTGAAGCAATATTTGATTACCAATTTTAAGGTAGATGATCCGGAGTGGCCGGAGTTGGTGAACATATCTCAAGATAGATCGCTTGATGTGTTGTTCCGTTCCCGGCTGGTTAAGCCTTCGAACCGGTATGATAAGAGGATATCCCAGAACGGGAATTATAAATACCGTAATTGCAAGGTTGCCCTTGAAATTACGAAATCTGATTTTTATTGTCATGGGTGGTCTCTATCTCCGACCGATGAATCCGCTTTGGCGAATGCGCTGGAGATCCGTTGCCGTACAATCCTGCTGACGTATTTGTCAGTAGCGTATATGGTGAAACCCAATCTGAGTGTTTGTATCCAGCAGTTTTATGCCATATTCCATTTTGATGAATCGACATGGCCGTCTGATTCTATCCGCCGAATCTGGAATCGGGATACCACTATCGATAAAAATGCTCTCAAGACAGGGATTGACGAAAAAATTAATAAAATAATTATTGTGCAGTTGTTCAAAAATGGGACAATTTCACAGTCAGGCAAAGAAACATATGAAAACAATTCAATTTGATTTTGACAATGTGGGAGGGATAACACGCATTTATGCTATCCCTGTGACCTCTTTTCTTCGTTTGCGTAAGGATTATATAAACGAGATGCAATATCTTGAGGTGAAGCAAAGGGCGGATATCATTGCCATACCGGTTTATGCCGACAGTTCTTTTTCTTTCAATGAGACTCAAAGTCAAGAGGATGGTGGCGATCTTTGGACTGTCGAGATTGCCGGCCTTATACCTAAACGCTATAAACTAAACGAGAATATCGTCCGTGCGCTTGAACGCGGTGAATGGTTCGCCCTCTTTCAAGACAAGAATGGGGATATCGTACTTGCCGGTAGCATAGAGGTACCGTTGCATTTCTTATCCGACAGAACCACCGGTACCGAGACGGAGGTGAACGGTAACCGGTTTAAGTTTGGTGGGATTGAAGCCGAACCTTCTGTTCTTATTGACAATAAAGACATATCTATACTCTAAATCGCCTGTTTTTAATGCTTTTGCCGTGTTAAGTGTCCTTAGCACGGCTTTTTTTTGCACCTACTTTCGCACTACAATTTAAAATGTAGTGTATGGAAGAATCTGTTTTAGAAGTAAATGGCATGATCGACCATTATGGATGGCAGCGTACAAATATCAAATGGCACCTGAATAAAAACAAGGGTAAAAAAGTGCGTTGCAAGATCAATTCTTGGGGCGGTTCTGTCAATGAAGCAATCGCAATTTCTAAACTCTTTGAAGAGCATGGAGATGTAGTTGTCGAATTCATAGGTTTTTGTGCTTCTGCTGTTACTTGGATGGCATTTGGAGCTGCATCGATAGAAATGCATGAGGACAGTTTATGGCTTTGTCATAAGTCGTCTATTCCCGTAGATATCTACGGAAGCATGAACTCCGATCAGATCGAGTCTACAATCAAGCAGTTACAAAATGAGAAGAAATCACAGGATGCGGTTGATCTGATCATTGCAAAAAAATATGCGGATAAATGTGCCGCAAAGGGCAAGACGATCAAAGACGTCTTTGACCTAATGAAAGAGGAGCGCTGGATTCCGGCCGATGAGTGTTTGAGTTGGGGATTCGTAGACCATGTGATTCCCGGTATCAACAAAGTGAGCAATGACTTCCGGAACCTGATGATCGAGAATTGTGCAGCATTGAATTTGCCTGTTCCTACTTTTCCGGATTATGAACTGCCTAAAGACGGATCAAACGATTCCTACTTTAAAAAATTCATGGATTCGTTGACCTCCCTGATATCTTCTAAAAAAGAAGAACTGCGTGTAGAAAATCAAGCTAATATTAACTCTAATAAAAATCAGACGATGAACAAAACTTTCGTTGCTGTCAATACCCTTTTGGCTGTTGAAGGATTGACAGAAAATGACGGTAAGATCGAACTTACCATCGAACAGATGCAAAAGGTGTGTGATGCTTTGAATCAAGGGGCGGCGGATAAGACTTCAGTCGATAATGCCGTTGCTGCTCTGGATTCTCTTTCGCCGAATGTCAAGGCAATTGACGGATTGACAAACAAGATTCATGCGGTGAAAGCACTCGTGAATATGATTCCCACCGGTGTGCCGGCAGGCAATTCCATTCCGAAAGACAAACCGGAAGATAAAGACTATTCCGATAGCAAAGTCGATCCGGTAAACAACTTCTTTACTGAGGACGAAGATTAACCCTTTAATTTTTTATAGAATATGGATTTAACAACCCCTATTGACATTCAGGCCGTCATTGGTGCGGTCAAAAAACACAAGGATCTGCTTGTTACGCTTGATGCTGAAGAAGCGGGCGATATCCTTAAACATTTTACTCCGATTCCGGGTGTCAAGGACTCGATCACGTTAGGCCGTACGACGCTCGGCAAGATATCTCACAAGTACACCGGACAGTTTGTCGGCCAGGTATCGAACGGCAAAATCGTACCTCGTACCCTTACTGTCTATCCGTGCGTCATGGAGATGGACGATGAGCCGGAACGCTATCGCAGAACTTATATTACAGAGGTGAAAGGCGGGCTGTATCCCAAAGAACATCCGTTTGAGATCTGGTTGAACAACTATGGTATCAAATGTGCTTCTAAAGAGCTTCACGATGTGATATTGATTGCTAAATATGATGCTGATGCGAAGAAAACAGATTTGTCCACTTCGTTTGACGGTCCTTTCACTATCCTCGAAGACGAAAAGACAGCCGGCAATATTTCTGAAGAAAAGGGCAATATGTACAAGACCGGTGCATTCTCCCGTGCTGATATCGGAACAAAATTGTTGGAGATGTATCGCTCAAGAGTCAATACTTTCCGCAAGAAGAAAGCTAAGCTCTTCATATCTCCGGATTTAGGGGATATGTACGACGATTGGTTAGAAGATCAGGGAGTACTTGTTGTTGACGGTAGCGGGAATTTATCTGAAACGACCGATCAGCAATTTTTGCGCGGTACCAACAAAAAAGTTGAGATTGTGCGCCTGACCGGTATGCCGGACGGCTCTCACTTTGTACTCTTGACAACCAAAGAGAACTGTTGTTACGGCTATGATAAAGAAGAGGACTTCCGCCGTTTGATCCCATTTAATTCCGGTAACCCCTATCATTATAATGCTGCCGGTAAATATGTTCTTGGATTTCAATTTGTCACTCTTGACAAATCTGAACTATGCATTAATGATCAACCTGTTACACCTGTTGAATCCGAATCGGATGATTCTGAGTAACAAGTAGTATTAATTAAATAATTGACTGCTATGGCAAAAAAATGTATTGAATTATCTGATATCGATGAAGCCGTATTATGTGCCGATCTTGATAATTTAGCCGGTGTTGTTCAGAGCTTGGTATATGGGTATTGGGAGGATGTCGCTTCATGGCCGGACATGCCGGCGCCTTCCGGTGAAGATGCTGCGATGTCGTTTGCGGAAGCCGGTGCCTGGGATGGTGATCTTGTGATGAAAGCGGGATGCCGGGCATACCAGTTGGTGTTTACCGATGAATCCGGAGAACTGACTATTTCCGATCAGGGCGAGACAGGCGGAGAATCCTGCAAGTACGAGCTTGCGATCACACGTGCAAAGATGTCACAGGTGATCTTTGGTTTTGAGAATGCAACGCGCGGCCGTCGCCTGTTCCTGATTGTTACCGATAAGAACGGTAACCGTTACCTGATGGGTGATAAGCTGAACGCTGCGAGAAAAGTTGCTGCTGATGCGAGCACGACCGGAAAAGTCGGTACCGACTTGAATAAAACCCCTCTCAAATTTGATTACTCCTGTCCTCGTAAACTGATGTATACGGGCGATGTGGAGAAGATATTGCAGGTGGCTGAGTAGTTTTCTGTTGTTTTTATTCTGTTTGTTTTCAGGAGTCTGCTGCGGAAGTGGCAGGCTCCTTTTGTTGTGTCCGATTTCCGCACCTTTTACCGCACTATTTTTGTGTAGTTTAAATTTTAAAGTTATGTCTAATAGATTTATTCAATTTCGCCAGCGTGCAATCGACTGGCTGAATTCAGACCGGGATTTTAACGCGGGTATACTCTTGCTTGAGGAATCCGGGTTTAAACCGGGTGTTGTTGCTAAGCTGAAGCGACACGGTGTGAACGGTCCTGAAGCGAAGAAACGCTTGAAGTTTCTTATTAATGAGTTGGTAAAGGCTTGGGCGATGTCGGAGCAGGAGTTGGCTGATGATGCTCCGGAGCTGGGTGTATCTTCCGGTCTGGATTTAGAATCACAGGAGGGGCATTCGGATCAGGATGCTCTGTCTTTAGTCGATGCGTACAAGGCGCTCGATAATAATGAGCACCCGTATCCGGAGACGGTTGAACAACTGATCCGCCGTTATGCCGATGCGTATAAGCAAAGGGATATCCTGCATAAAAAGATGGCCGAAATGCCGGAGGATAATGATGCGGAGACAGTTGCGGCACGCAAGGAACTCTCCGATCAGATTGCCGCCCTTTCCGATGAAATGGAGTTCCTGTATCCTAAATATGCAGCATATACCGAAAAGGGTGAGATACCTGCGGCAGAGGATTTGCAGCAACCTGCCGATGAAGATGCGGACACCGGCAGAGAAGAGACTGAGGTTGATTATTCTTCGCAGTCAAAAGAAGAGTTGCAAAAGATACGGAAGTCGGTTGCAACGAAAATCGGACGGGCAAGGAATATGCTGGATTTTCAACAGGAGAGCAAGGCGGATCAACCGAATCCGATGCCGGAATGCCCTAAGAGAGTCAAATACGAAACCAAAATAGCTAATCTTACCAAAGAACTGGAGAAGATTGAATATGCTATTGCTGCTTTAGGCTGATGCTTGTAGAGTGTAGTGAGATAAAAAAAGATGAGAAAGCGGCTGAACCGGTTAGAGGGATCAGCCGCTTGGATGTCGATCAACATTGTGCGGCGGATCTTCTGACCGATGTGTTACTGAAGCCGGTCGGGTTAGGACCGATTGCGGTCGGTAAAAACAAGCACTTTTATTCAAAAGGTGCTTTTAATCTTATTCAGTTGGTACTTTATCTGCTCAGACAGACCGGGCCGGCACATGTCTTTATCTCAAGTTATTCCATTTCAGAGGAGAGTCTTGCGACTCTTTTGCGGTATAAGGAGCGTGGCGATATCCTTTCTATAAAGTTCTTGATTGATAATCGTGTGAGAACGATATCGCCTAAACCGTTCGATTATCTGGTAACCGCATTCCCTGACTGTTACCGGTGTTGTGCGCTCCATGCTAAGGTTGCTTTGATTTGGAATCAAGAATACCGGTTGTCTGTTGTGGGTAGCCAGAACGCTACGCACAACCCTAAATTGGAGCGCGGTATTATACATACCGAAGAGACGGTTTTTCAATTTGATCATAAAATCTTGACTGATGAATTTGACAACGGAACAACTTAAGAGCATTGAAGATTTGGCATACCGGCTGATTGTTCCGGAGCTTGTCGCTATCAATATCGGTGTGGATGAGATCGATTTCTTACATGAGGTCCGTACTCCGGGTACCGATGCGAGAAATGCGTATTACAAAGGTTATCTGAAACAAATGATCGAGACCAGAGAAGCGATAATAAAGACGGCTCAAAATGGCAGCAATCCGGCTCAGTCCGAGCTTCTTAAATTCCTGAATGTTATACAATACCATTTGAATTATGAATAAAAAGGGTGTTCCGTCATTGGCCGAGCAGCGTTATGAATTGATTCAGGCACACATTATTGATCCGGAGAACTCACCTCTTCCGGATGAGCTTCGCGAACAGTTTAACCGGGTGCTTCAGGTAGCACGCTTGTTAGATGATTATCCGAATGACAGCCACATCATCAATATCATGTTAGCGAAATACCGGATCAGCACTACGCAGGTGCGCAAAGACTTGCGTTTGGCGCGCGAACTCTTTAAGACGAATCATACTTTCGACTGGGATTTCTGGCATGCATGGCAGATCAAGGATCAGCTTGAGTTGATTCGTGAGTGCAAGATCAAAGGCGATCTGAAGAATTGGAACAATGCTAAAAAAACATTGGCTGTTTTGATCGGAGAGAAGCCGGCCGCTTTAGATGATCCGAAGCGCATGGAGAAGAATGTATTCTATATCCAGGTCAATAACGGTACCGGTGAGAAGATGAATATCAGCCTTGATTCATTGCGCGGATTGTCACAGCAGGACCGGCAGGCGGTGATTGATACGTTTTATCAGCCGGTTGATGATACACAGGTAGAAGAAATAATGAATTCATAAATTTATTGCAATATGAACAGACTCACTAATAAACGTTTAGTCAGATTTTTGATGGATTATCGCGGTATCGACATGATAAGTGTTACCGCCAAAAATGTCGTTGTACAGGTATCAAAAAAGTTCACTCCTGCACAGGCGGAGGAGCTTTGCCGGCAGGTTGGCCACACCGATGATTTCAAGGCTGCTACGGGTGCAGGCAATAATTACATCATCTTTCCGCGATTCTGATGGAGTCAAACGTATGGGAAGAAGAGATCAGTGTTAATCCGGCGCAGCTCGCCTTTTGGTTGCAACCGGCTAAAAATAAATATGCGATTTACAGTCGTGGTACGGGTAAATCGTTTATTTGCGGTGCCGAGGTGGATGAGAATGTACGTCTCATGCCGCGTGGGGTGACCACGTTGGCTCAGGCTACGTACGGGCAGGCATTGACCAAGACTCTTCCGTCTACGTTTAAAATGCTTGAGATGCTTGGATACAAGCGTTATGATACCAAGACCAAAACAGGCGATTATATCGTCTGCCGGCAACCGCCTGAGGGGTGGTACCGTCCTCATGAACACATCATGAGTTTCGAACATTGCATCACGTTCAGCAATGGCCATTGTCTTTATATCTTGACACAAGACGGCAATTCGCGAGGACCGAACGCTGATTACAATATAACCGATGAAGCATTGACGCTTGACAAAGAGCAGTTTGATCAAGAGGTTGCCCCGACAAATCGCGGTAATGAACACGTGTTCGGTCGTAAATCGCTTAATCCTTTACTTAAACATCATGGCAATACGTTCTTATCCTCAATGCCTTATACTCCAGAACAGAAATGGCTGCTTGAACCGGCACAGTATTACGAAGAAGAGCGGGGCATACATCTCTTTGACGTCTGGAATAAGATAGTCAAACTGCAAATGCAACTTATCGATGCCAAGATCGCTAATGATGCCGGACTGTTTAAAGAGATATGGAATGAGACAGTTCGCCTGCGCCGCACGATTACTCCGTTTGTCAGCACAGACGGTACTCTGTTTATTCTTGCTTCGATCTTCGATAATATCGCAAATGTCGGTATGAGCTATATTATCAACCAGTACAACATCATGGATAAGCTTACATTCATGATCGAGATTCTGAACTACATGGTTGATAAGATCGATCACTGTTATTACAACCTCGATGATCGACACCGCTATTACAATGCAACCAATGATTCTTTTATCCGTGATTTCGCAGAGAACACCGAATTTGACTGGAAGCAGTTGGCGGCTACCGACAGCCGGATGGATGCGGACTGCAACCCGAACCGACCGCTTGAGATTGTCTGTGACTGGGGTTCTTCCGCTTCCTTTATGGAGGTGGCGCAACCGTCTCACTTCGACTGGAGTACAAAGACGCTGCATCCGGATCGCATCGTAGATAATACGATCAATGAGTTCTTCGTCAAGCGTGCCGAAGAAGATGACACGGAGATAAATGCACTGATTGATAAATTCTGCCATTATTACCGTTTTCATTCCTACAAGGTTGTAGAGTTCTATCGTGACCGGTATGGTGACGCGCATCGGGCAAACAGCAAAAAGACGTACAATGAGATTGCCATTGCCCGGTTGGAGAAGAACGGTTGGAGGGTTAACCAGCATACGCATAGAGGTATCGAGCCGCCGCAACATGACAAATACCTGTTATGGTCGTATATATGTGCTGAGACCGATGAACGCTATCCCTTAAAGCGGTTCAATGCTTCCAGATGTAAATACATACTCATTTCAATGAACAATACTCGTGTACGCACGAATACACAGGGCAAGTTTGAGAAGGACAAGCGCAGCGAGCGTAATGAATCTGTACTTCCCGAAGAAGCCACGCACTTTGGTGACTGTGTAGACAAACGTGTGTGGACGAAGTACGGTGATATCCTGATGCATACATATTCTTTTGTTGACGCGAGACTTTAAATAGCTTCGCACTGTTTTTCGCACGGTTGGACCGCGTTGCCCGTGGGCGGGCGGGGGCAGGGCTGTTTCATATTTCCTTTTTTGGTGCGGAACGGGGTGCGGCACGGGATAGGGCGCGTTGAGGTATTAGCTATGCACAGTCCGTCAGCCTTAAGGCATTGACGGGTTTATCTTTTTGATATTCGGAATGTTGCTTTTTTATTAACAATCGTTCAACTTTCCGTTTTCCGCCCGATTTTGCTGCTTCTTCAGCTCTCAGAAGCGAATTCAAAATCGGGCGGAAAACGGAAGGAGAGCAGAGTCTTTTCTTTCTGTTGCGTTCACGCAGGTCAACCCTATTTCTGACTACATTCAGAAATAGGAGAGAGGTAAAGCGTATGCGCTTTGCTTCCGGTTCTCTCCTTTTCGCCAAAAAATTATTTCACTCATCACTACGGTATGTTTCGTCTTTTTAGGCAGCGAAGGTAAATTGTTTGCCTGCCTGCATCAAGTTCAAGCCGTTCCGGTTCCTTTCAAAATCTCCACGCCTACGGGTAGTATTTTGCCTGAAAAACTTGCTCCTGCCATTCTAAACAACCTTCTGATGCTGCATAAAAAGGCGAAACATACCGTAGCGATGAGCGACGGAAAAAAAAAGCTCAAAGGAGAGAACCGGAACAAATTATTTAAAAAAGGCTCACACCCGAAAGCTTCAAAACTCAAGAATAAAAATGGAAGCAATTAATCAACAGTTTAGAAAATTCATGTTCACCGCTTTTAACTATCTGCCGACACGATACAAGGCTAATGCGGAGCAATGGAAAGTGAGAAATTTTATTTGGGCATTCAAAGACGGGCAGGAATGGGCTTGTAACGGTGCGGCAAATATTGTTGCTACTCAGATTTTAAAGAAATACGGAAACGCGGCTAAGGAGATGGTATTTGCCTGTGTACCTGCATCAAGTGAACAAAAGAACCGTATTCGGTATAATCATTTTTCGGAGCTTGTTTGCAGGTCAACGGGAATGCAAAATGCTTTTCAACATATCACTGTTGAAAAAGAACGGACTGCATTACATGAGATTGAAAAAGGAGAACAGGTACGGAGAGATTCTGTACTCTCTTTCGATAAGGAATTTTTTGATGGAAAAAACGTCTTTGTGTTTGATGATGTCATAACAAAAGGCTTTAGTTATGCACGTTTCGCAAATTTGATCGAATCGTTTGGAGCGTGTGTTTTGGGAGGTATTTTTTTAGCGAAAACAATAAATCTTTAAATCATACGGATATGACAAATTTTGAATTGCACAACGATTATAGAACGAAGTCTTTTGAAGCCCTTGACATGTTGGGGTTAACGCGTAACGATGTATCGGAAGCGAATGACTTTCATGAATTATATAGAAATTTAACACCTGCGAAAAAAGAGTTGGCGATGGCGGCAATAGAAGTTTACAGATTATTTGCCTATCGGGAGAGAAAAGAACGCTTTTTTAGCAGTAATGATATTTACATGGCGATGAAACCGTATTTGCAGGATTTAAAGAATGAGGAATTTTGGGTGATCATGTTGAATCAGGCAAATACCATTATCAAGAAAGTACGGGTTTCGTTTGGTGGGATTGATATGACGGCAGTCGATATACGGTTGATCTTAAAAGAAGCTTTGCTTTGCAATGCTGTTTCTCTCGTTTTGGTTCATAATCATCCAAGTGGGAATACAAGACCGAGTACGCAAGATAATACATTGACCGAGAAAATGAAAAAAGCGGCAAATGTGATGAATATAAAGTTATTGGATCATCTTGTTTTTACTGATAACGGGTATTATAGTTATTTGGATGAGGGCATGCTTTAGGGCATGCTTTCTTTGAGATGGAGAAAAATTTTGCCACTTGGAGCGGCAAAATTTTTCCGCTAACGCGGAGGGGGGCGCAATATATGCGATTGTTGGAGCGTTTCACGCAGATTTTTTTTATTTTTGCAGTGCCCAATTAAATTAAAATATGAATCCCTTTTCATTGTGTAATCCGTAAAGTCGGATTAAGGTTGTTAATACCTTTGGGCACACGGTGATAAGGGATTCGCCATTATTATAAAATGGATTTAAAAGATTTTATAAAAAGTACAATTTCCCAGATAGCAGAATCTGTTGAAGAACTGAATAATGAGTTTCAAGAAAGACAAGTTGTCGTCAATCCATCAAGTATTAACGGTATAAATAATGTCCCTACTTTGCAAACTCATACTCGAGCTTATAATATCACTAATATAGATTTTGATTTAAGTGTTAGTGTTGAGAATAATGAGGGGAGTAGTGCTAAGGTCGGTGTTTTTGCTAATGTTATAGGAATAGGGGCTTCCGCGACAGAAGGAAAAAATAGCCAGTCAGTCAGCAAAGTGAAATTTACTATCCCAGTTATGCTTCCTTCGGAGAAGCCTTATAAAGATTAACTGAGCCCATTCTGGATAAATCGATAAATACTGATAGCTTCGTCTACAAGTCTTTTATTATTGTCTTGACAAGAACGGTGTGCATATTTTACGCATCTTTCTCGTAAGCGACGATCTAAATATTGTTGGAGGAATTTCTTCATCTTCTTCATGATTTTAATTGTTTCTTTTTCAGCAAAAATACTATTTATTTTCTGAACTTACGAGATTTAGGCTATTTCTCGGCATTACGATGTATGTTTTTTGTATTTTTGCGCAAAAATGTTAATTGTCTAATTAAATTATATTAAGTTATGAGTTTAGAAACAATAATTATTGTGAGTGCGGTACTTGAAGTTGTAACGCTCGTTTGTTTTTTCGTTTTGTGTGCAAATGTTTCTTCTATTAAAAAGAAGTTGGGGAATAATGGGATTGCCCCTTCATCGGCTTTCGCAATGTACATTGGAATGGGTGAAAAAGAAAAAGCTAAAAAGGTGTTGATAGATATGATTTTTGCTGACAGTGATATTCACTGGACTGTGGCGGCAAGTGCCGATTCCTTAAAAAATGTCATGGGTAAGTATGGTGCTATGTTGAAAGAAGTCGATATCGATTTTGACGCGGAGAAAGCTTTTAATGCGAGAAAAACAGCCGTGAAATAAGGATATAAAGAAGATTCTTTCATAGCCTTGTTATCTTCTTGTGTTTCGTCTGTTTCATTGGAGCAGGTTACAAATACAAGTATTGTCGATTATTCGATATTTGCCCAAAACGGGCTATTTGCGACAGAATCAAATAGTGTAAATTTCGATTATGAGACAGGTAAGATGATAGAATTTCATGATTAACTTTTTGCACTTTCAAATATTATTCTCATATTTGCAGAGTCAAACAATCACGAACTTTCGTGTCGCTGAGCGCGGTTAATGCTCATAATATTTAATGGGCTTTTTTTATGTCCTTACATTTGATATAGGCGGTTGCCTTTCCCATTGCATTTTTTTGCTCTGCGAGCGAAATCTGTGATTGTTTGACGACACGGGAAATGGCAACCGTTCTTTTTTAAAGAAATTTGCTTAAAAAGTCAAACAATCACAGTATGAAAAAAGAAACCACCGGCACTCATTATGTGCCCGCCCATCGTGCAACCGATGGCAAATTCAATTCATTCATTAACTACTTCCTTCCAGAAGAGTGTAGAGTTCGTAATCGTTCAGATTTTTATTATGTTACGGCTGTGGCTTTGATTAGTGCGGCTTTTATCTATCCGCCGCTAATCTTTGGTGCTGCTGTTTGTGTTATTGTAGCTAAGAGAGGAGGGAATAAAGACTATGAGCAAACCGAAGATAACGCTAAATGATAAGCTTCAGGAGACGATCGCTTTCAATCAAGAAGATGATTGCGAGATGGCAAAGGCGCAGATTCGTTTTATAGATGGAGTGATGAGTTCCATTATCCATGGCCATCCTATATTTGGAGGTACTGAACATGAGCGGATGGAGATGTTGCAGAAGCTCCTTATGATTAAACAAGATTATGAATCCTTTATAGTAGAATAATTATGAAAAAAGATATAAATGATGAGCAGGAGAGAACTGCTCAAGATGTGTTCAGAGCTTTTGTTCTGAGCAAATATGATTCGTTCGGTCCCAGTTCGGCGATGATATTTCGCACTTCCAGAGAGTTGATTTACGATTGCCGTGAAATGTGTGAACCGTCGCTTCCGGATGTGGCGAAAGTGATGGATGATTTAGGGTTTAAATCGGATCAGTTTTGTGGGCAATATACCTGGGTACTTTACGAAAAAGAGGAACTGAGGTATTAAAGATATAAATTAGACAAACATTTTTTTTACATTTTTTGGGGTGTCCGGCTGTGAAGTTAGGCATCCCTTTTTTTGTTTAGAGAAACAAAATTCAATATGGTTTGGATTTATGTTTTATTGCAACTTTGAGAGTGTCTACTAATGATTGGAGAAAAGTCGAAACGTTTATGAGAAATGAAAGCACTATTACATTTGTTAATGAATCTTTAAAAAGCGAGAATTCTCGCTTTTTAAATGTAGAGTGCGAAACTGATTTGATAGAATCTCTCCAATAGTCTGGAACTTGGATGCGCAAAATTTTAGTTCTGAATTTCCTTGCTTGGGGGTGTCCGGCTGTGAAGTTGGGCACCCCTTTTTTGTGTCCTATTCTCTTTGTAGGGCAGCAGCTACATTTGCCTTCATAAAAGGTAAATACGATGAATTATATTGAGCGTTTTTTAGCAACTTATGGTTTTGACGGGATAAAAGGTTTCCTTTTAAGCCTATTCCCTTCTTTTAAATACGGGACACAGGTACCGGCATTTTCTTTGAGTGTACTGTTGGCGGTCATTAGCGAGGTTCTGGGCATATCTCCACTTCTTGTATTGGTGATGTTTTTGGCGGTTATCATAGAGACGACAACCGGCCGGAGGGCATCTAAAAAACGGGGAGAGCCTTTTGAGAGTTTTAAGTTCTCAAGATGCGTGATCAAGGTTTTTGTGTGGTGTTTTCTGTTCTTCATGTTTCATAGTTTCTCAAACGACATGCAGATGCATGACGGCTGGGTTTTCATCTTAGGCGTTATCTTTTTTGATGTCATTCATGTGGCCACAATGGTCTATTTCTGCATTGAGTATGGAACATCCATTTTAGAGAATCTTGCGGTTATCGATGGCAAACCAAAAGAGACCTTGATAGTCGCCATGTCGGACGTGTGGACCTCTTTGATCGGCAAATTCAAAAACTTGAAGCAATGAGAAAAGGATGCGGCATAATTCTGTTTGTACTGATGGCAGCCATCCTGTTCGGAGCGGGTTTTCATGTCGGCAGAGGGGCGGTTCATATGGTCGCATATACGGTTCATGTAAACGATACGATCCGGTTAAGTGCTCCTGCGGTCATCAAGGAGATAGAGGTTCCGGTTCCTGTTGATGTGGATACGGCTGCCATTTTGCAGCAGTATTTCACAAAAAAGGTCTATAATGATCCGATTATAAAAACCGAATATGTAGAGGTACATCTGACAGACACGGTTTATATGAACGGCCTGCTTGGTCGTACCGTTTCATATTCCTTTCGCTTTCCGGAGTATAAACACTCCTTTTTCAGCCGGTGTGATGGGCGGATATCGCAGCTTGAAGTTAATGGCTGCATACCGGCACAAGCGCATCGAGTTTATAGGTGATTATGATCTGATTGATAAATCCTGCAATGTCGGGGCTAAATATTATTTGTTCAGATGGTGATAGGTGGCATTGTTGAAGGAGGGGTATTCTGTCACGACATGGGTGATGTACAGATTTCCGGTGTGTCGGGCAATATAACCGTTAAATATGAGGTTAGCGGTCCGGACATGGATTCTGCGTCATTTGATGAAGTCTACTATCCCGATAAGGATGGTAATGTCAAAATTCACGGTCTTGGTGATGTGGCACTTTCTTATTTCCGTGATCTGGATATAAACCTGCTGCACACGACAGATGATTATACCAGTATACGGTATTATTTAATGATTTACAGCAGCATTTATAATGATGCCGGTAAACAGGCGGGTTCGTTTACGCAGACTTTTTATTATTCTAACTGCCGGACGGGTATGTCCGCATATGATAAAAGATTTTTGAGCCGCTTTTCCAAACGGATGGTACGCGTTGATCAGGTTGTTCCTGTCGCATATCATAAGATGGGGCAGACATTGGTCTTAGGTATTGCCTATAAATCACAAGATAAGGCCCGTTTCCATAAAGTGAATTTCTTCTCTAATGCGGCGCCTGGCACTTTTGACATTCGTTATTTCAGTGTTCCTGCCATTGTGGATCGGCTGAATAAAGAGTTGGGGGCTTCATATACGGCTGATGATATCATATTTTACGAAGCTTCTTTGTACTCTCAAGAGATGCTGATTGATAAGATCCATTTTGATATCGATCGCAGGCATTATCCTCAAATAACACACTTTGTCTTTTATAACTGTTTCGGATTCCCAGAGACTCTGTATTTCACCGGCCGGGATGAGCGGAGTTCGGAGTTGACAGCATCTTTCGGTTCTGTTAAAGGAGAGTATCTGAAGCTGCATACCGATTTGATTACCTCACATACTGCCAATACCGGCTATATAAATGATACCATTCGGGATTGTGTCGAGGATATGGTACACAGTAGCAAAGTGTACCTTTATAAAAATGACGTACTGGGCGATCTTATTACGATTACGGAGGTGGATTTTACAGAATCGAAGCCCCGTACGGAGCCGCTTAATATAAAATTGACATACCGTGTCGCTAATGAATGTCAGCGAATATTTACCCGTGACAGCTTGAGAGAGAGAATCTTTGATAAAACGTTCGATTCAACATTTGATTAACATGAAAACAATAAAAAGAAATTTAATGCTTTCCGAACTGGATGTCCGCACGAATCCGGATGGAACGAAGCGCATCTTCTCCATCAAGTTCGTAACGGCTAAAGGTAAACTGATTTTTGTGCCGCAAGCCTATGCCTGCGGAGCGGGCAAAATGAATAATAAACAGTATCGGTTGCGGGGCATTCAGCCCTGTGACTGTTCCGGCAATCCGGAATCACACGTTTACCCGGTACGCATTGATAATATTATATCGTACAATTCAAAAAAGGTGGTGTTCATCGATGATCAGGAGGGGCGATAATGGATATACTATTTAATAAAGAGGGCACTCCATTGATGATGACAAGCACCTCGGTTTTCGGTGAATCGGTCGGTCGGCCGTCCAACTACGAGGTCAAGAAGCGCGATATATTGTCTCCTTACGATATCAGCCTGACGGAGACAACGGTTTATAAGGATTATCGTGTCATGAACTGGGGCAGGGGGAATGACTTTCCTTTAAAAGCCGGCAAACAGATCAGCACGACTTCGGTTCTGAATACCGGTCTCAAGTTCTTGCGTTCGTTGACCGTCGGACAGGGTATTTATCCCTGCAAGGTGACCGGTTGGGATGAAAAAGGCAATGAGCAGCTTCAGCCGGTTAATGATCTGAAGATAAGCCGGTTCGTTAATTCGCGTATGGTCAGGCGGTATCTTGAGAAGGTGAGCCGCGACTATTTCAAATATGGTAACGGGGCGGTACAGATGCTACCGAACATGTCCGGTACCGAAATAGTCGGCTTGAATCCGCTCAATGCCCTGTTCTATCGTTATACGCTGCCTGACTCATGGGGAGCGTGCAAGTGTGTCGTTTCCGGCAACTGGCCATCAACACCGGGCACTTCCGATGCTGACAATGTTCAGGTTCTCGATTGTCTGATGGATTACGATCCCGATCTGCATTTGGAGTGGCTGAAGATTGCCGGCAAGATGAATAAGCCGTTTGTCTTTCCCGTTCGCGACTCATGGTCTAACAACGACTACTATGGGGAGCCGATATGGTTGCCATCCTATATCCTCGGATGGGTGGATATCGCCCACATGGTACCGATGTTCCTGAAGAAAGCCTACAAGAACCAGATCACGTGGAAATGGCATGTGCAAATACCGTACAGCTATTGGGAGAAGAAGTTTCCGCCGAATGACTACAAAGATCCGGAAGCCCGTAAAAAGGCCATCAACCAGTATATGGATAAGATTGAAGATAACCTTTGCGGGCTTGAGAACGCAGAGAAGCCCTTATTTACCAATTATGCCATAAACGAAGCCAACGGCAAGATTGAAGAGGAGTGGAAGATCACTGCTCTCGACAATAAGTACAAAGGGGGTGAGAACTTGGTTACTTCTGCTGCCGCCAACTCCGAAATTCTCTTCTCGTTGATGGTCAATCCCAACGTGTTCGGTGCCGGTATGCCGGGCGGATCGTATGCCGGTAATCAGGGCGGTTCGAATATCCGCGAAGCTTTCTTGGTGAATATCGCAAATGCATGGATTGACCGGCAGAATTTACTTGATCCCATTCTGCTGATGCTCCGGAGCAATGGGGTTAAAGACATTGAACTGAGATTCCGTAATACAATATTAACTACACTGGACACAGGTGCCGGTACTCAAAAAACATTGAGCTGATATGATATTTTCAGAGAAAAAATGGGAGGATTCGGATGAACTGAAAAAGTTCATACCGGTATCGGCTGCTCTTTCATTTGAAAAGGTGAAATCATCTTTAGAAGATGCTTTCCGGCTGTTTATTATTCCCCTTTTCGGTGAAGAACTGTCGGAGAAGTTTCAAAACATCTATGATGATCCTGCTGCCGGTCCGTCCGATCTCCTGCTGTTAGAGGAATGCCAGCGTGCGATTGCCAACCTTGCATTCTGGTACAACTATACGGAGTTGAACATACGTATCACCGATCAGGGCTTTCAGCGTCAAGAAGCGGAGAATTTCAAGTCTACTTATAAATATCAAGAAGATCAGTTGCGTGCTGCCTTTAAAAACAAAGGTTTCAATGCGATCGACCGCATGATTGATTTTCTTGATAAGCATAAAGCTGATTTTCCGGAGTATGAGAAATCCCCCGCCTATGCGTTCCGGACAAAAGCCATCGTCCGCAAGACTTCTGAGGTCGATGAGATTTACTTTATCAACAAGTCCCACCTGATTTTTTTGCGGCTGAAGCCCTTCTTCAAGATTGTAGAAGAAACGGTATTGCAACCGGTGTTGGGTGTTGATTTATATAATACCCTGCTCAGTTCTATCGAAAAGGGTGATAAGGAGTTAGATAATACAACCGTCGAGGAACTGCGCATCAGGTGTGCGCAATTTGTCATACTCAAGTCGGTTGCGATGCTGATCCGGTCAACCGGCTCATTGACCGACAGGGGATTATACTTTAAACAGTTGGTTCCGGATAAAAACGGCAATGAATATGAGAATCCTGTTGATTTTGAGCAGGCATTGACGATGGCTGCCAACGTGGAGCTGACGGCTAAATCCTATCATGATCTGCTGTTGACTTTTGTAGAAGAAAAACTTCCTGAGTATTTCAAAGGCCGCCAGTCGCGGGTATTTGATCGCGATAACGATCATAAAAAAAGTGTGTGGTTATGAGAGAGGTTGAATTCAGATACAAGCGATGGTTCGGGAGCCGAAGCGTGAAGCTGTCAATCCCGTCTGCCTATGCAGAGATGTCACCGTTACAATTTCTTGCATCCATCCGGCTGTCTAAAGGCTGGATTGACGAAATGACATTTTTCATACAGTTTTTCGGCATTAAAAAGAAATTGCTTCTCAGATTGGATTCGTATCACCTGTATAAACTGGCGGAACTCATGGACTTTTTAAAAGATACCCGTTCCCCTTATCAGGAGTTTTATCTTCAATCCTTACCGGGCAGACTGCTTGCTCCGCATGCGAAGCTTCGCGGGGTTTCCTTTCAGCAGTTCATGACGGCAGATACCTTTTTTTCATGGTATGCAAGTACGGAGAATGTCGATTATCTGAACCGCTTTGTAGCATCACTGTACCTTAAAAGCAATGAATCCTACTTTCCGAATAAAAGAGAAAAAGGTGTTGACCTTGAAGAGAGGGCAGAGACGGTTGCCCGATTGCCGTTTGATCTCAAATATTCGATTTTCATCAATTGGGCTTTGATCAAATCCTGGTTGGGGCATTCGTTCATACACCTGTTTCCGCAGGCGGAACCGGCAGAAAACAGCAGGGGTGATAAGGTTAAGGCTAAACCGGCGAACTGGCTTGCGATCTTTGACCAGTTTGTCGGTGATAACATTGCGGATATTCCTTCATACAAAGCTTTGCCTTGTATGGATGCTTTCCGCTTGCTGAATAAACGGATAAAGGAGGCTAAAAAGCGATGAATACTTTTGAAGAATACTTAGAAGAGATGAGCCGGCAGCATCCGGTGATCAGGCACGAAGATAAGGGCAAATGTCATTTCTCATCGTTGGCAGACAACAGTCAGACAAAGTTTGCTCTGAAGATGAACTATCCTTGTGTGGTAGTTGATTCCGGTGATTTCTCTTTTACCGGCGGTACCGGTAATGTCTTAATCAATACGGAGTTCTCCGTCATGTTTCTCGATCACGTCAAAGACACCGGCAACAATAAGGAGATCACGTCGGTATTCAACAACATGAAGAGGGTGCTGCTTGACTTTGCACGCAAATTCAGCCGTGACAAACGGGCTTTGAAGTATAAATTTCTCAATAGGTTCACACTGATCGGGAGCGAGGGGCACCGCATCTATTTACAGGATTCCGGTTTGTACGGATATGTGCTGTTTTTCAATGCGGATGATTCTTTCAATGATGCGAACTGTGATAATGTCTTTAATGATTAAAATTATAAATTATGTCGAAAACATATGCAGAACTTTTAGAGGTTGCCGAGCAGATCAGACAAAATGAGTTGCCGGAATCTAATACCCATGACCTTGTTGGTGGGCTACTTCGTGATTTGATAGATTTTTTACAGTTGGATTCGGGGACATCCGAAGAATTGATGCAGACACTTGTGAACTTGGTGAAAACTGAAGCAACAGAACGCAAAAATGCCGATGCTGTATTACAAAGTACTATAAATGTTATCACTTCACGGATTGACCAGCTTGTGGGTGAAAATGCATCACAGGCGATTGACAACTTTAACGAAATTATTAATTTCCTGAACGGGCTTAAAGACAGTGATTCACTTGCGGCATTGTTGGCCGATATCAATGAGCGGATCGGAACGAAGTTCGATTCAGTGGCGGGTGATGATTCGGTTTGGGGTGAATTAAAGAAGCTTGGCGGTATTATTACCGATTTGGGATTCATCAATGATCTGAGAGACTTGGATGAGGTTTACGGCGTGCCGGGCCTGTTCGCTTATCGTTATAACGATGAGCGAAATGAGTTTCTCGATATCAAGGGGCTTCTTGCAACGAGTGTACTTTATGATGAATATCATGAACAGATACATTTTGAACAGATACGTTATGAAGCCGGGTTTATTTACCGCCGTCAACAGGTGGCTGGAGAGTGGAGCGACTGGAAGATAACGGGTGTCAGCGAATACAATGTGTCCTGGTACCACCTTGATCCCGATGACAACACCAACAGGTTCGATTTAGACAAGGCGATCTACTGTGTGCCTGTCGAATTGCGTACAAAGGGGATCAAATGCTCGTTTATTGATAAGGCCGGCAGGTATCGTACCTACCTGTATGATGGCGGTGACTATGTAACGGATTCATGGATAGAACTCAATTCCCTTTATGCGTCTGCAAAGGACAAAGGATATAAGGGTACTGAAGAGGATTTCTACAAGAACCTGTCTAATATCGACATGCTTCACTTCCTTAAAACCGTCAGTTATTCTGATATTGATTCGGTGGTCAGTAGCGGTTATTACATCGTGACGGATTTAGAGAGCTATTCAAGTGATATTCTGATTGTGTCCCGGTACGGTGAGGATGATGCCATAGCACAGGTGTTTTTCTCTTTCAAGTTCACCGATGGAATCCTCAAGAAGCGTATCCAGACGGGCGGGAAGTGGAGCGAGTGGGAGGAAATCAAGGGTAGCGGTTCCGGAAATGGTTTCTATAACGTTACCCTGCTTCATCCACTGAATACAGGCTTTTATAGTTTGGAAACGGCTGTTACCGCATTGAAGGATGCTGATATCGATAATGAACAGAAGCCGGGCATGGTAATTACTTTCGAGGTTGCTTCGGGTGAATGGGTGGATTACCGTTTCATTGGTACGGACATTGCTACATTCTTGGAGCCTTCCGCCTGGGAAGAGTACGGCGGCAAGGGAGCTGTCAAGAAAATCACTGTATCACGCGGCGCAGCGACCACGGAACTTACACCCGATAAAAGTGGTAATGTCAATCTTGATATTCCTGTCGTGGAGGTTGACGAGACCATTGATGAGAACTCGACCAATCCCGCACAGAACAAGGCCATTGCTGCGGAACTCAAAGGTATCAGTGGGAAATATGGTGCGGCCTTACGGCTGAATACCATCGGGGAAGGGGATGAAAAGGCATATTCACTTTCCCTGCTGACCGAAGGAGGTGAAGAGTTAAGCACCACGGAAACGTTTACAGGCGGTGGCGGTGGTTCGGTTGCCACAACCAAAATCACCCTTACACGCCTTACTCCCAATCCTACGGTCAAGAATGGCGATACGGTGGAGCTAAGCTATAAGTATGACCAAGTGGATACGACTACCGGTGAATCGACAGGAAACTCTGCAAAGGCCATCGTGACGGTGGTTCGTGGTGCAACGTCAAGTTCATTTGAAAGCACTGTTCCGGCAGGCAGCACGCAGAAGATCGATGTGACAAAATATCTTGGTACCGGTACGAACAATGTCCGGGTACGTGTGGAAGTCGGTGAGGGGGAAGAGAAACAGGTGGCAAGCATATCGTGGACGGTGAGCGTGATACAGCTTACGCTTACAAGCTCTTTCAATATCGCCACTGTCATAAGCAAGGGTGATAAAGTCAGCATTCCTTATGCCTTGACAGGGAGCGGAACGAAGACTTTGCGCTGCTATATTGACGGTGTGGACGCAGAGGACAGGAGTATAACCACCAGTACGGCAAACGGCTCATTCCAAATAGACACTTCCGCCATGGCTCATGGCGCACATTCCGTACAAATGGTTGCCGAACTGGAGTTGTCCGATGAAAGCATTATAAAGAGCAACAGTATTTATTTTGATATAGCGGTACGTGAGACGGGCAATACGACACCTGTTATCGCCACCCGTTTTGATTATCAGGATGGAACGATAATAGGTAATGGTATCCGTCCGTATATTCCTGTCAAGCAGTATGACAATTACGTTCTGACTTATGCCGCCTACAATCCACGGGAAACCCCGACTGCGGTAGAGGTTTACGAGGCTGGAACGTTGGTATCATCTGCAAAGGTGGCGTTTGTCACGACCAAATTGGCTTTACGTGCCATGAATTATGGTACGGAGACTTGCAAGCTTGTGTGCGGTTCTTTAGAGTATTTCTTTAATTTGAACGTCACAAAGTCCGACTTGAACCTTGTCGAGCCTACGGACGGCATGCAACTCAAACTTTCGGCACAAGGTCGCAGCAATAGCGACACGAACCGTGAGGAATGGACGTACGGGAACATCACCACGGAGTTCAACGGATTCAACTGGGGCGGCAACGGCTGGCTGGACGGCGCCTTGAGACATACGGACGATGCCCGTAGCGTAGTGCGGTATAAACCGTTTGAACAACCTGTGCAGAACGCTGACAATGCCTTTGCGTTCCTGATCAAGTATAAAGTTTCGGAAGTGATGGACGATACCGCAGCCGTTATCAGTTGTGTGGATGAAAACGGCACCGGCTTCGTCATTACACCGACGGAAGCCCGAATGGTGACGCGTGGCAACAGCCGGCTTGCCATGAAAATGGCTTCGGGCAATGTCTATGAGGTCGGCTTTGTCTCATTTCCTGTTGCCGTCGACGGCTCTTCGGACTATGAGAGGGAAAATACCGAAATGGTCTATCTGTACATCAACGGCATCATGTCGGGAAGCGTACAGCGTGGCACTTCGGATAGTATATATCAAAGCATTCCTTCTTATATCCGAATGGGTACTGACGGTGCTACTCTGGATGTCTATTCCATGCGTGGCTATGATACGTTCCTTACGGATGACCAGATGCTTTCCTGCCATATTCTCGGTCAGGACTCGGCAGACAGGCTGATAGACGCCTACAATTCAAACGATATCTTGGATGATAACGGCAATGTCAGTGTGGAAAATGTGCCCGATGGAATGCGTATTGTCATTATCACAGGAAAGCAGGCGAATGGTGTGGCCACGGTATTGCAGGCGGCAGTGACCAACAACAAGAAGACGAAGTTCGATGTGGATGAGATCCTTTCTTTTGTCAAAGGCGGTGATCCGTTGCAGAACTTCCGTTTAATAGGCGGCTGTATCTCTTTGCAGGGGACGTCCTCGTTGGCTTATCCGATCAAGAACTACCGTATTTATCTGTACAATATAGCGAAAGTTGACGGGCAGTTGTATCTGGGCTGTGACGAACAGGGTGTCGGCGGTACATTGCAGGATAGGGCTTTGTTCTCGTTCCGTCTGTCTTCTTCCGGTGTGTATGCGGCGGCGCCGGTGAATTGCTTCTGTACAAAGGCCGATTATGCCGAGAGTTCAAGTTCCCATAATACGGGCATGGCACGTATTGTCCAAGATACCTTGTTGGGAATTGGCGAACTTGTGCCGCCACAGAAATACGTGGACAGGGCGAAGTATCAATACGATGTACGTACCACGATTGACGGTGAACCCTGCCTGTTCTTCTATCGGGGTACGGTGGATGAGACGCCTCAGTTCCTGGGCAAATTCAACTGGAATAATGACAAGAGTACGGAAGCCGTATTCGGTTTTCTTGATATTCCGGGGTATCACGATCAGGCGTGGGTAGAAGAAAAATTCGGTGGCAAAAATCCTACTGAATGCTGGGAGTTCCTGAATAACGACTATCCGATGGGAATGTTCCTGGACGATGATTTTGACGCTAAGGGAGAAGACGGCACTCCCAATTGGCTCAAAGTCTTTGAAGCACGCTTTCCGGACGATGACGACATCAATGCGGAATATGAAGCCGGTACGAAAAAACCAACATATCTAGAAGCCCTTGTGAAGTGGGTAAAAAGCACGGATACTACTGCCGAGGGGTTAAGTGCGGCAGAAAAGGCGGCACGTGCAAAGAAATTCCGTGATGAACTGGCAAACTATTTCGATGTGGATTACTTGTGCGACTACTACGAGTTCACCGATATATTCGCCTGTGTCGACCAGCGTGTGAAAAATATGATGATGGCATTCTGGTATTCTCCCGATGCGGATAAGATGCTTGCCTACATGATATTCTATGATAATGATACCATTCTTGGAGTGCGTAATGACGGACGTTTGAAATACAACTGGGATGTTGATGAGAATACCGTTGATCCGGAGCTTTCCACGGCAGAGAAAACGGTATATGCCTTTGCCGGGCATGATTCCGTGCTTTGGAAGAATCTGCGTGAGCAGTTCCCGGACGAACTGAAAGCCGCCTATGTACGCATCAGGGCTAAATTGACGAATGATGCGATATTCCGGATGTTCGATACGGAACAGAGTGATAAGTTCTGTGAGCGTATCTACAATCTGGATGCCTTGAACAAGTATGTCGATCCGAAAACGCTTGGAGTCGAGGTGAATCAGGACGGGGTAATTTCCAATGTTAAGTATTCCTATCTGGAAGCCATGCAGGGAAGCCGCAAGGCGCACCGTCATTGGTTCGTCACTAACCGCATGGGGTTGTTCGATGCCTGGGGAAGCACGGGACAATACACCGCCACGGATATATCGTTCAAAGGTAATTCGGCGGCAGGAGCCACGGTCAGAGCCGTAGCGGCCCGTGATTTCTATTTCGAGTTCAGACGTGAGGGTGAGACGATGACCCATGACAAGGTGACGAAGGATCAGGAATGGAGCTATACGTACAATCAGGTTGCCAATATCGGTACCATCTTCCATCTTTTCGGGGGCATATGGATGAAGAAGCTCGATTTGTCCGGTTGGGGCGGTTTTACCGACATGAACATACCGGTATTACCGATACTGGAGGAACTGATATTGGGCAACAATAGTAAAACCTACGCATTAACAGAACTGGTGATAGGCACGAAATTACCCATGCTTGAAAAGTTGGAGATTGTCAACTATACCAATCTTCCTTCTCTTGATTTGTCGGGGTGTACAAGGCTTCTGTCAGTAAATGCTACGGGATGCACGGCAATGGCGACCATGACGTTTGCACAAGGGGCGCCATTGGATTTCCTGCATCTTCCGGCCAATTATCAGACGTTGACCTTGCGTTCTTTGCCGAATATTACCCGTGAGAGGATTGTATTTGATAATCTTCGCTCTATAACAGGGTTGTGGATTGAGAATTGTGCAATGTTGGACGGATTTGCCCTGTTTAAGGAATTGTTTGCGCTTAATAACCGTTCCATCAGATATGTCCGTCTTACGGATTTGGTTCTTGAGGGCGACGGTTCTGACTTGAAAGCATGGTATGATGCGGGGTTGGGCGGTATTGACGCGCAGGGCAATACCGTAAATAATAAATGTAAGATTGCAGGATATTACCGGCTGACTACCTATTTGGATGATGATACGTTTGCGAAATATGTTGAGCGCTTCGATGAATTGAATATCCGTCAGCCGCAATACACGATTATCAGCAGTGATGATACCGTTGCGGATGATGCCAACTATACCAATCACGATAATAAAACGGGCTATGATTACGGTAATGATTATGTACCGAGCGGGCATATTACAAAAATCCTTAGC
>ERZ773225.1394-NODE-1394-length-29549-cov-6.721604_pt1 | contig 29549 bp, 41 predicted proteins | sample MGYA00580993_ERZ773225 | MGnify/ENA primary metagenome ERZ773225 (study PRJEB29015, sample SAMEA2737748) | human gut metagenome | biome: human gut; feature: human-associated habitat; material: faeces | place: China | collected 2012 ...
AGAATACCGGATTCCGGTTCCGACGATATGAGTTCGATTCTCATCGGGTGTACAAATGATACTGAAAATCAGTGTTTTTAAAGAAAAAGGGACTAATTAAGGGACTAACGGTTAAAAAGGTTCATGGCTTCTTCTTTTGCCTTATCAGCTATGTCGATATATGGTTTCATGGACTTGTAGTCCCTGTGACCTGTCCATTTCATTACGATATTGGGGGCTATGCCCAGCATGAGTGCGTTGCAGATAAAGGTCTTTCTGCCGCAATGGGTTCCTATCAGTTCGTATTTGGGATGAATTTCGTCTATCCTTTCTGCTCCCTTATAATATGTTCTGCATATAGGCTCGTTAATCTCACAGGCTTTGCATATTTCTTTGATGTATTTGTTCATCCTTTGGTTGACCGGCACAGGCAGCGCGTATATTCCTTCTATGCCCTTGTATTTCTCCAGTATGGCCTTAGAATATTTGTTCAGTTCGATTTTTAACGGCTCGTCCGTCTTAATGGTAGTGATGGTAATATATCCGTCATAGATGTCGGCTTTCTTGAGGTTTTTTACATCAGAATAGCGTAGCGAGGTGAAGCATTGGAAACAGAACACATCCTTCGCTAGTTCGAGATGAGGCTCGTTCGGGAATGTGGCATTATATACACTCATAAGTTCATTCCATTCAAGAAATATCACCTTCGCCGGAATGGTCTTTAGCTTCTCCTTGAAAGTGACGAATGAAAGTTCTTTGTTGTATCCTTTTTCTGATGCCCATTTCAAGAACCATTTTGCCAGATTGATATACTTCTTCGCTGTGTAATTCTTCATCCCGGTTTCATTGTCCACTTCTATGCTCATAAAGTAATCCACAAGACGGGATAGTCCTTCATGGGTAAGGTCCGCGAAAGTAAGATCGGGTGCGAATTTCTTTAGGTGGTTCATTGTGGTCTTGTGTCTTTTGTATGTGTTCTCTGACCAACTGTTTTCCTTACCTTGTTCAATGATAAATTGTTGGTAATAGTCGAAAAACGTTTTTTCCTCCTTTTCTACGATTTTTCCATTTCTTTTGTTCACTTCGTTCCGAAATTCGGAAGACGTGGGTATGTGTCCTGTCTGCTCGAAGAAGAAGAAGGTGTCGTTGACGATTTCTTCAAGACGGTTTATCTCCGAATTGATAGTTGCTGCCGAGATCTTTTTCTTCCCATGAGTAGTGTTTGGTTTGCATCTTTGGGCTTCGGCTACCCATTTGTTATTGTCTACCCGGTAACCCACGTTGAAGGCTACGGTATTCCCGTCCCACTTGATCCTGTAGCGGAGTTTGGAATCAGGCTTTTCTTTCTCCTTGTCCAGAAGAAAGATGCAGTTTCGTTTGATGTTCATAAGTTTTAAGTTTAGTATGAAAAAATATGGCAGGGTTTATATTTCCCTGCCTTTCTTGTTATAAGTTTTTCAGCCATTCTTTTCCTGCTGGTGTTTTAAACCATATCAAGAGACCACCTATTATCACGCATCCAATGGTATAAGTTAAAGATAACATATCCATATTCACCTCCTTTTTTTAAAATTCTATATCCGATTCTAATAAAAAACGAATGCTTAACGAACATCAAAATATATTTCAAAAAAATCTTTTTTAGTCAATCCTAATATACGCAAAGCATTTTTTATAATAAATTCAGGTACAGGGGATATATGTGTCTGTAATATTATAGGACGGAGCAAATCTCTTCGTGTCCATTTCTCGTGACCTCCTTCTGTAGATATTTTCTTGCATCCAACCTTCTCCAAAAAATCACGAAAGTCAGACAATGGAACATTGCTTAATTTCTGTGTATTCATGCAAAAGATGGTATATTAACGCTCTCCGAGTATTTTACATAATCTTTGTTCTCAATAATTTCCCTGAATTCAGGATTCATCGACATCATTGTATTAATATCAGGAGCCTTTATCCTCTTTTGCTTCATACTTTTTATTTTCCATCCGTGCTTTTGCAAATCCTTCACTAAGGTGTTTTTATGTAAACAATATTCTATATACATACCCAAAGTTTGCCCAAATGAAGTCTTTGCAGCATTTTCAGTTTCCCCATAGCCGGACAAGTCCAAAGCCGGGCAATACGATATATAGACATTATCCTCTTGGAAGATATAAACCCCCACATTAAGACTTATTTTAGTCTTACCGTCACTATACTGAGCTTCAAAAGAATGAGCATCCATGATTCTGTGATATATTTATGATTTTATGAGAACAGATTATATTATTTTTTGTTGCAAAGCTAACGAAAAAAATAATCGGATAAACAATCATAAGCTAATTTATAAAGCTGTCTAAATTGTACTTATTATTTCGTTTAGCGGATGCTGCTTTACTAGCATCATTGCCCATTATAAAAACATAGGTGAAAATTATTTATATGCATATATGCCAGATGTTATTCGATATTAAGAGCCTTCTTAAGTTCTTTCTTCGATGGATAGCATATCTTTTCGCTAGCGTATAGTTCTACTTCGTAATCATACCTAGAGCCTAGTCCATAGAATATTCCCTCTTCGTTGACATAAAACTTTCTAATCTCATAGTTTTTAGGCTTTCCATTTCTGAGAATCCAAACAGTGTCATCAATAGAATATTTGTTATAAAATTCTAGTGCGCAAGATTGGGGAATAGAGAAATCAAAAACAGATTGATTATTGTATCCTCCCTGCGGTATGCTTCCTTGGTAGTAAAAGCAATATTCTCCTGTATTAAGGAAATAACGGGGTTTGACTTTAAAGGTATAATCATCTATTTTTTCTATATCTATTTGAATATGATTTTTTTCATCGACTCCGATAGATGTGCCTGCATACAAGTTAACAGAACCAGTTTCTAATTCACGTCTACCTTTTTTGGTTGTCAGTCTGACAAGGGCAAATTCATTGGGCGATGAGGCTGCGGAGAACCACCAATTACTAGCAGATACTCCTAAATCTGATTTTCTAGGAATGAAGTAAAAATAAAATTCAGGATTATTGTTTTCAATGACATTATTAGAATGTTGCCCGTTCATGGTTGATCTTACTTTTGCACTGGCAATGCCATATGAAAGAGCGGCTCCAAGGGTATTTGTCTTGGTTCCAGAAAATACAGTTGGGAATAATTGAATAAAATCATCTCCATTTTTGTAATATATGCCGGATCGTTGTGCTTCGTTGGTTTTGATATCGGAGATGCGGTGTATCATGGCAACAATGATGCTATTGTCTATGCCTTTTTCTTTCATGGATTTTAAAGCGTCAATGCTCGTATTAAAATCACATGGGCTAGTTTCTATTTTACTTATGATAATATCGCTTGAAAAGCCTAAATCAATCATTTCTATAATAGAGTTATTGGTTAATGGTTGTTCTTGTGCGTACAAGTTGAGGCAAAATAATACAGAAACAAGTAACAGTGCTTTTTTCATAAGATCAATTTTTGATTATATTCTTTTAGATTGAAATATTTCTTAGAGGCCTTATGCCCGTTGCATTTAACAAGAGTAAGGCATTGTCTTTTTTGTTTGTCTTCATTTTGGTTGACTGGTTCATTTTTGAATTCACCCATCAACCTTTCCAGCTTATCTATAAATACGTTCATCATTTAAGTATTAGTATTAACTAAACGCTAGATGAATATGTTTTGTTTAATTATTATATAAATTAAGCTGTTTTTCTTAATTCCGCAAGAAGGTCTGTAATCCCTTCTAACTTATCAACTGAAGATTGAGTATTGTTGTCTATACTTTTCAGTCTCTTGTTAACCATACTCATAAATTCAACCAATACGTTTCGGAAGAGGCTTTCTGCTAGAGCTTCTTCCTCCTTTTTCTCATTTGGCGATGAGGCTATAAGCATTTCTCCTTTTCCACGAAGTAACCATTCAGCGGAAACATCGGGGAAGGTGTCTAGAATATTCGAGACCGTTTCGAATGTAATAGTTGCACCATTATTTATTTGACGAGACAAGCGAACCTGCATAGCCTTATCTCCTTTAGATAATTGATTGATGTTTGATTTGTAGAAGCTTAGCACCTCTTTAAATCGTACTCTCAAATCTTCTTCCATAAATTGTTATTTTTAATATTTCTAAATAAACAAATACGAATCAACTTTTATACATATTTGTTTGTTTTGTATTCAGATTCGTATAACTTTGCATCCGTAACCAATAAAAAGCGGTTGCAAAAGGGTATAAAAATGGCTGTACGACTATTTGCCGTACTATCCAATCCAAATCCGTTGCAAATATAGTGCAGACATTTTTAATATCCTAAGAATCAGATTAAAAATTAGACGATACGGTTTAGTGGTGTTTACCGTAAGTTATTTTAGGATATCAAAATAAAGCTCTTGCTTAGTACCAATCAACACCACACTAGATTGAGAACGGCAAGGGCTTTTGCTTTTAGAGGATATGAAAAAGAGATTGGTGTTAACAATTGACGAAACCAACGAGGGTAAACATGGGATTACGCTTGATGATGGTGATATGTGCTACGGGATTAAGTTTGATCTTGATATACGGTATATTGAGAAGATGAATGCTATAGGTATAGTGCGCTATATGATCGAAGTGCTGAATAATAATCCAATAAGTGTATTCTGTTCAGCCTCACGGTTGAATGAAGAGATAAAACCCTGTGTGGACAGAATAAAGGCCGTACAAATTAGAGAGCGTGATTTTGAGTTGAGAAAGGAGATAATTGCCGCTATGATAGGTGATGCCTCCGACAAGGATTTTATAAATCGCGTAAATTCTATCTATAACTGGATCAAGGAGGGGAAGGTATGATACCATTAGAAAGACGAATAACGGATGATACCCGGTTGGTAGATTTAACCGTAGGCGAATTGAAGGAATTGTTTGGCAGCTTGATTCCGAAGAATGAAATAGTTGCTCCTGCCAAAACGGGGCAGAACTTGGTGTATGGCATAAAAGGGATAATGGACCTGTTTCATTGTTCCGAGACTACGGCATACCGCCTTAAGTCGGGCATCATAAAGAAAGCGGTCCGCCAAGTGGGACGAATGATTGTAGTAGATGCTGATATGGCATTGAGCTTATTCACGGAAAAACGGAGGTGAGATATGGGTCAAGGGAAGAAACGTATTCCAAAGGATTTACAAGAAAAGCTGGATGCGCACGAGGCAAAGGCTGATCTTTACGCACAAGCGATGCTATGTGGTGATTTTGAGAGGAACCGTATCAAGTGGGCGGCAGAACTGGTTAAGATAGCAAGATTACAGAAGGAGATAGACCAGACTATCAAGACAAATCACAGTCCGAGAGAGGGGAAGTATTTATCAATTTAGAATTAAAGTTATGCAAATGGACATAGGAACATTTAAATATTGGCTTCGCATCAAAGGTTATCGTCTTGAATGGTTCGGTACAGGAACGAAGAATAATCCGATAAAGGTAAGAACAAGAAAAAGAGTTTGATTATGAATAAGTTAACAAAACATACATTATTGGTTGTGGCATTGCTTTTATTGCTAGGCATTGCCGGACGATGTGACTATAACGAATCTGTGATCTACAATATGCCGGACAACGTGTATCAGGTTTTAAAAGTAGAGTTGGGTGATCCATCCGACAGCCGGTTAGTTGACGAGTACATGAGCAACCGTAATCATTGGGATAGTTTGGCAATTGATTATCAATTAAAATAATAGAGTTATGAAGTCAGTAGAGACCAAAAAAAACGAGGTAAGGGAAATCACATCGGATATCAGCCGGATGAAAGGTAAGTACCTAGTTTATGATTTGAAGCGTTCATGGAGAGAGGATTTTTTAGACGAAGGTTCAGGTGAAGTGGTGTCAATAGAGCGTAAGGAGCTGATCTACGAAAGAGGAACCCTGTTACAAGCAGAGGAATTATCAAGAATACAGTTTTTTATGAATGAGGGCTCAATAAGTGAGGTGGAGGTAAGCAATCAGAAACGTATGTCCTACGAGTTCAAGAACACATATATTTATCCATATATGGCGCAAGTTGATGTGGAAAATAAGAAAAAAAAATTCCTGATGCTCGCCAGTTCGGTAGATAATGCATTAGAAATAGTGAAAGATTATGTAGAGTTGAATTATACGGGAAGATATCAGGTATCAATGGTGAAGGAGTATGAGAACCATATAATTATAGTAGATACAATGTTTAAAAAACCGCTTGATGATGTGACAAAGCTTGCGCTTGACGAAGAGTTATACTCAAGGGAGGAGAGGGGCCAGATTCTAAAGGGAGATGATGAGAACACACCTGACACATTGAAATTCTACAAGATTAAGGCGAGGGTTTCATTTAGCGACGAGGAGAATAAGGATGAGATTTTCCAAAGTTTTATAGTGAATACCTATACTGCTGAAAGGGCTATAATGTTGATTAACGATTTCCTGAACCGGGAGCAGAACAAGCACGAGAAAGAAGCTGTGGATAAAGGAAACACGTTCAAGCGGAAAGATATTAACGCAGTGATAGAGGAGTCGGGAGTAATTCCGGTGTATGCCTTTATCCCGAAAGCGTTTTCGGAAGCATACCAGAGTCAAACATAGGTTTTAGTTTAGGTTTTAGCCGGTGTAGCCTGTGAAGGTGATCCGGCACATGGGGGCTTAGTTCAGTGGCAGAGCGATGGCAGTTAACGGTCAGGGGTAATTAATCTATTTTATTTTGTTTTTGTGTGTTCCATGATACAGGCCGGCAAAACCATAGGTCACGGGTTCAATTCCCGTAGCTCCCACAACTTCAAATGGAAGTTTTATTAATCAATTACTTAACCAAAGCCACTATTAAAGGGTAGCGTGAGGTGCAAGTCCTCTTGTATGTTATATTCTATATCAATTATTCTCCCGGTGTGGTTTGACCGCCTATCCGGGAACCATTAAAAAAACGAATATGAAAAAGAATGGATTTCCGGATTTATCGAAATACGAAATATACCAAAAGATGGAATCTGATGAATTTATCACATTGGTATATAAGAGAATTCACAAAGATTTCTTGTTGGATATTACCGGTGAAATGGAAACGGTTCCCGAGCTGGGGGATTTGACCATTTTTTGGGACAAGGGGAAAGAATGGAAAGCTTATGTAGCACTATTGATTTCTAAGGAGTTTGCGGCACAATACCAAGAATACCCGTATAAGTCCAGTACCCAGGAATGGCACGGATGCGCAATAAGATTCCGCAATCCGGAACAGTTGAGTAAGATTATAAAATATAAGCCCAATGTTATCCAAAAAGAAGAAACCGGCAAAAACTAGCAGCACGGCGAACTTGAAAAAGAAGCTGGATGCTGTGTTCTCTCAATATATCAGATTAAGGGATATGATACCTAATACTACGGTGTTCCGCTGTATCTCGTGCGGTTTAATAAAACCTATCACACAGGCAGATTGTGGTCATTACGTTAACCGCCAACATATGGCAACCCGTTACAGTGAAATAAATTGCAACGCTCAATGCCGTAGCTGTAACCGATTCGATGAAGGCAACATACAGGGCTATAGGAGAGGACTTGTGAGAAAGTATGGCGAAAAACAGATATTGATTCTGGAGGCCATGAAATACGAAACAAGGAAGTACACCGCATTTGAGTATGAGGCATTGATTGCCCATTACAAGAGAGAAGTGAACCGGATTTTGAAAGAACGAAATTTGACGATAAAATGTTTGACCGAATAACAATAAAGGCAAGGATAGATGTGAACGACATAGAGACTATAGTCCTGAAGAACTACCTTAAGGAATGTTCGGAGGATGATGAGATCTACTACAAGTCGTCTGCATACTCCAACTTTGACGGATGTACCATCGAAATAAGGGGTGACACCTTGAAGTGCAGTTGCTCGGTCTGCAAGCTATACCATAAGGGGAAATCGGGCAAACTGGACAACAGCCGCCCGATGACCTTCCGAATGGCAGTAAGGACAATAGAGGAACTGTTGCTCAAGTTGTGCGTAAAAGCGGAGAATGCAGTAGTGACCTATTATGAGATAGGGGTTACAATGAAGATGATCCGTCCGGCAGATGAGTATATAAGACTTGTGGACAGCATAGCGGAACGTACCTTGTGGAATGATGCCAACTATCAGGAGTATCGCCAGAAGACAACCGAGAAGAGTAAGTATTACCGCAAGATATTGAAGATCTATGATAAGACTTACGAGGCGAAGGAGAAGAAAAGGACGGTAGGCAGCAATATTCTCCGCATTGAGACGGTGTACAAGCATCAGTCGGTACCGCTACCCCAATTGATAGACAATGTGTCGCTAAACAAGATGGCTAGGATCTTTTACAAGGACTGGTCAGAGATACGGTTCGAACGGGAGATAATACCTGCTAAAGGTGTCAAGCTATCCCAATTGGAAAAGGCCCGTGAAATACAGAGGATTGGCGTCACGAGATACAAGGAACGGTACAGGGCCATGTATATGGAAGGGAAGCTCACAAAGAAGCAGTGGGAAACCTTACGCACGTTTGCTAATTCATGGGATGTGGAGAAGAAGAAGTATACGGAAGTGATGGGTGAATTGGAGCAGGAATTTAAGGAAAAATTACTAAACTGTTTTCAAGCATCATCAATCACGCCAATTATTAAAAAATATAACTAATTGATTGTCAATTAATTACAGTAAAAGAAAAAGCACCTTATGGGGCGTTATTAAATAACTGAAAATCAACAGGTTAATAATAAAAAGATTCAAAATTAACAGTTTTCGGCAACTTGTCTTATACTGCCCGAAGGGTAGTCGGGACGACTTAAAGAAAGCAGTAAAGAAAAAGGAGAAAATATTATGATGTGCGAAATCAAAGGAAGAATCACTGCGGATTTGGGTGTGAAAACGGGAACCACCCGTCAGGGAACGGATTACGAGATAAGGGAATATCTTATAACCGAACAGACGCAATTTGGAAAATCAATGGCATTTACCATGTTTAGCAATGATGGTCCGATAAAAGAACCGCTTCGTGTTGGCGATGATGTTACAGTATACTTCAATGTTTCCGCCAAGGAATACACAGATAAGGATGGAAAGAAAAAATGGTTTAACAGTGTACAGGCATGGAAGGTTCAAAAGTAGCCGTGGTGATCAGATGGAAAACATGGAGTCGTACCACGATAGAGAAGATGGCTAAGAGATTTGGGTTTGAGCCTTATGTGAGCGTGAATCGTAAGACAGGCGCTCTGATAAAAAAGGAGGATATGGATTTACTCGAGGAATGCGCGAGGCGTGGAATTATCGAAATATCAAAATAACGAAAAATAAACAATATCATGGAACAGAAAATAAAGGCTTATAAAGCATTTGATAAAGATTTATCTTGTAGAGGATTTAAGTATGAGGTAGGTAAGGAGTATGAAGAAACAGGCGACATAAAGGCATGTGAAAAAGGTTTTCATGCATGTCCTTACCCTCTGGATGTTTTTGGTTACTATACGCCAGCCGGGTCAAGGTTTTGTGAAGTTTACCAGGGTGGTAAAATAGACGATTCAGAAAGTGACAAGGTTTGCTCTTCAAAAATTAGAATAGGTGCTGAGCTTGATATAAAGGGGCTTGTGAAAGCAGCTGTATCTTATGTCAAGGAACGGTGTACTAACGAGTGTAATGCGGATCCGGGAAAACCTGCCACGGCTGGTAATTATGGTGCTGCCACGGCTGGTTATAGAGGTGCTGCCACGGCAAGAGGAAAGGCTTCAACAGGATCTAATGGTTTGTCAGTAGCAAGAGGAAAAAATGTTCAGGTAAAAGGCGGAATAGGTGCAATTTTGGTCATAGCTGAGGAAAGGGATAATACGTATGATATTGTTGATTGGAAGGCTGTAGTAGTCGATGGTGAGGTTGTCAAGGCTGATACATGGTATAGGCTGGAAAACGGTGAGTTAGTGGAGGTTGATTAACAGTTGACTGATAATACAATTAGAATTTAATTGATAATAATTACCATTTACCTGACATCAGGAAAATGGCGGTAGTTATAAAAAAATAATTCAAAATAGAAAAGTAATGAAGAAAATAATAGATAAACCTGTTGACAAAGCCCTAAGGCCAAGTATAAGCGGCAGTATTTGTTATTGCCGGGTTCCTATAACTCGAAAGATTATGGGTACCGGACCACTGGATTCCGAGATTCTAATAAATTCCGGGATTCCATTGTCGATGAGTGACCTTTCGTATCATTTGCCTACTGGTGCGTATTCATTAGACAATACTTTGGCGAGCCAAAAGGATTATTGTGCCTCATTTTCCACTACACGGTTGCTTCAATTACTTCCAAGTATTTTCGATAGAAACGGAACATCATTGGGGATAATGCTTTATCCCGGGAAGTCCGATGGCTTTGGGCGTAATAGCCTCGTGGGGGTAATTGTAAACATAGATAGTGGCGATCCAGTTGAAGAGTTTCACGGGCATCCGGTGACGGTTCTTGTTAAATTGATAGAATTTGCAGTAAAAGCGATATAGAAATGAAATATCCTAAAGTAAAGAAAAAGAAAAAATTTAAAAGAGATTGTCATAACTGCACTTTCTTTGCTGCATGCGCAGATAGATATCACAGGAATGCTGTGGATTGCAAAAGGTTTAGATTTTGTTCAATGTGTAAAAGTACATAAAAAGATGATATGGAAACAATAAGATGTATTATTCAAAAAAGGAACAGACATGAAGCAAAATAAATTAACACACGGTTCTCTATTCAGCGGCATTGGTGGCTTTGAATTAGGAGCTGAAATGGCAGGAATTGACACCTTGTGGAATTGTGAATTTGAAGAGCATAAAAGGAAAGTTTTAAAACGTCATTTCCCTAATGCCGTACAATACACAGATGTTTGCACCACTGTAGACCCTCCTTATGTGGATATTATTAGTGGGGGATTTCCTTGCCAAGATATATCAATAGCAAATGTTTCAAATAAAAAACTTTGGGAGAATGGAAAAGTTAAAGGAATCAATGGAGAGCGTTCTGGATTATGGAAAGAATATAAAAGAATTTTGGGGGAAGTTAGACCTAAATACATCATGTTTGAAAACAGCCCAATGCTCACTATTCGAGGATTCGAACAAGTCCTTTGCGACCTTTCCAAAAGCGGGTATGATGCGGAATGGCAATGTTTATCGGCTTCGCAATTTGGATTCAATCACAGAAGAGAACGTATTTACGGCATTGCCTACTCCAGCGAAATCGGACGCAAAAGTCATATTGAAATCTTCCGTCCAATACAAGAGATATTACATGAAAGGACACCAAGACAAAGCCCTATATCAATTCCAATTAAACGGTTTAACAGCAAATCAAGCTATGATGATGTACGAATGGATGATGGGTTTTCCGATGGATTGGATAAAAGAAGAATAGAAGATATGGGTAATGCGGTGATACCAGTGATTGCCTACTATTTATTCGAGTGTATTAAGATTTTCGATAAACAATTAGCGTAAAACGATATAGAAAGGAATAAATTATGAGGGATAAGTCTAGATTGAAACATGTGATGGTGCAGGCAAAGATAAGTGTGGAGGCTGCTGATAAATTGGATAAAATTGTGAAGGAATATAAGTTTAACAGCAGATATGAGGTGATGCAATATCTGCTGTCAGCATTTATCGAAAAGGCCGATTGCGAAACAGAATATAATGGAGTTAATACTAATGAAACTGAACTTATGGATATATTCCAGCGGCTTAGAGCTGTGAAGGATAGGGTAAACACTGTTAAACCGTCGGCATATGATGATATTAAAAGAGTGGCATCAGTATTCATATATAGAGTTACCAACAGAAGGAGATATGTATCAAGTTGTATAACGGAAAATGGGGAAGGAATGCACCATTCCTCTAAAAGAGAGCAGGTATTAGAGGAAGTATTTCGGTATTTATATCCGAATTTAGCACAACGATTACTTGTAATCGGACGTAATATAGGAGTCAACGGTTATGATAATATCATCAAGGAGTTACTTGATATGTCTCCTGTATCATCGGATGGTATACATAATGATGTATCTACGGAGGTTAGTGGTTTTATGGGGCAGAATAAATACGGAATGGTTCCGGTTATAACAAGAAACAAAAAAGTAGAAAATGAGCAGGGATTATAATTACAGGAAGATGATCAGCTCCATGGCATGGAGAAAAACAAGAAGAAGAAAACTTGAACAGTCACCGTTATGTGAAGCTTGCAAGCAAAATGGATTGATAATGGCAGCGACAGAGGTTCACCATGTTATACCGTGTGAGTCAGCCAAGACAGTCACTGAAATGAGAGCTCTCATGTTTGATGTGGACAACCTACAGTCATTATGCCATGACTGCCATTCTTTGATTCATGCAGGGATGAAGTCACATAGCAGAGTTAAGGTAAAAGAGAATGCGAACCGTTCATTATCCCGGTTTAAGGAAAGGTTTATCTTATAATACGGGGGGGGGGATTTTTTTAAGACCACCCGGATTACTCAAACCCACTCCCACTGGGCATCACGAATTTTAGCTTTGAAAATTTGGATTTGGGGGTGACACTTTGGGATTACTCGGAATAACAACAATATTGTAAAAATAGGTAATATTAAAATATTTAACACAATGAAGAAAAAAAGCGAGGAACAACGGGCGGTCAGCAAAAAAATAAAAAATCAGAAGGATACGATTATAAAAACATTGAAAGATGTCAATAAGTATTCCAAAGAGTTGAACTGTCAGATTGATATATTTTCCCGTCTGTATCTGTTGTTTAAAAAAATCACGGAGGAGGTTTTGGATGATGGATATAATATCGTGTATGAAGAGAAGAGCCGGGAGGGACATGTAAGAAAGCGAATTGACCCTTTGGCAAGAGTTCCGTTCGAACAGGCTTCGCCTTTGATGAAACTATTGAAAGGGTTGAAAATGAATATGGAAATGACTAAGCCTGATGATGGCGGAAGTCGTGGTCCCAGTCCGCTGGATAAACTAATGGAGAATATCAATAATGTGAATGACGGAGAGGACGAATGATGAATGAATGGGATGAGAAAAAAGCACTGAAAAAAGGATATACGGATAGGCTGACATCTGTTGATTTGGATAGGTATAATCTAAGGAAAATAGACGGTCGGCTCTTTTCTTATATATATAGCGTGCAGTCCTGCCCGGAGGGGCATAACCTGTACGAGGTCCTTTCTGTGCTGAAATTCCTCCGTCTGATGGACACTTACACGTTTCAGAAAAAAAGAGTGAAAGTGTTTGTAGCCTTATATGAGAGCCTTAAATTTTCGGGGATAAACGGACGCCGCAGTTATAAGCTAACCCCCGTGCAGTATTTCCAGTTTGCCTCTATACTGGGGTTTTACAGATGGGAAGATATAGGCAGCGTGGAAGATATGACGGAAAGGAAGAAGGGAACAAAGGTCGTCAACGGGCGTGTGATGGAGTTGAGGCGGCTGGTAAGGGAGGCTATTCTGTTCGTTCCGAGAAAGTTTTCAAAGACCACCTCTACGGCTTCTCTTGCTGTTAATGACCTGCTTTTTGGGGATGCGAACGCGCAGGCATACACGGGCGCGAATTCAGGGCGGCAGGCTAAGATATGTTTTAATGAGATAAAGGGTATTATTAATCAATTGGATCCGGATAGACGCAGTTTTAAGACAAATCGTGAATGGCTGGGATGGAGGCCTACCAACACATACGGGAAAGAATCCTTTGTGGAATGTCTGTCGGGGGGCGGTGATGCAAAGGACGGTCTTAACGCATCTCTTTTTATCTTTGACGAATATGCGCAGGCGAGATATGTGAAGGATCACTCGGAGGGTGCGGAACTTATGCAAGTTATGGTGTCTTCTATGGGTATGAGAAGGGAGCCTCTGACAGTGATTATAACTACTGCAAGCCGCGTACCTGACGGACCTTTCGCTATAGAGCTGGAAAATGCGAAGAAAGTCCTTTTAGGAGAATATGACGATGATACGCAATTCGCGTCATTGTTTATGCCGGATGAATGGGAGCTTGACGATGAGCACATGAGTACTCCGGAGCTGTGGAAGAAATGTAATCCGCATATTGGCATAACGGTACAGGAGGGTTATTACCGCCAGATGTGGAACAAGGCGATACGCAACGTTGAGGCTATGATAGAATTTAAAACCAAGTTACTTAATGTCTTTGTTGCAGGCTCCGTAAAACCGTGGATAACACAGAATTTCGCCCATTCCTTGTCCATGAACATCAATTTGGAACAGGTGAAGGGAAGACCGTCTGCTATGGTGGCTTTTGACTTGTCTGTTTCTGATGACCTTTCCGCCGTGGTTTACAATATTTATAATAAGGAAGATAAAAAATTCTATCTGTTTATGGATAGCTATATACCGGAAGAAACAATAGAAACCCACCCGAACCGTGAGCTTTATAGGATGTGGGTAGATGGCGGCTGGTTGAAAGTATGCCCCGGTGCTGTCATAGATATGGACATGATTATAAACGACATATTAAGGCGTGACCGTAATTTGTTTATATGCCGGATAGGCTATGATGCTTACAAGGCAAGCGAGATACGCAACGCGCTTGCAGCGGGACTTTTGGGACACGGGAAGAACCCGGACAAGATACTACGTGCTGTTCCCCAGACCTACGGGGCGTTCACATCACCGGTAGAATCGCTGGAGCTGGCGGCAAAGAGCCGTCCGGCTCATCTTGTTATTGCTTATAATCCTATCCTATTCTGGAACTTTGGAAACTGCTATATAGATGAAGATAAGATGTGTAATAAGAAACCGTTGAAAAGGAAGGAAAATCTTAAGATTGACGGTGCGATAGCCTCCTTGATGACATTTTGGCTTTACAGTAATACGGAACAGAGGTAACCATAAACAGCATATTGTCCGATATATAGAAGTTATAACTTGATATATGGACAATTTTTTCAGATTTTTCAAAAGAGAATCGGCACCATTGCCGTCATTCATAGACAGTGGTTCGGAGAAGACGGATGAGGAAGCGCACGAAGATTATGGGAAAGCGAAATCTACAGGTGGAGATTATCGGGAGAACATAGCTTATGTGAATTCCCCATGGGCTGCATTGAATATAGCCGCAGTATATCGTGCTGTGAATCTACTTTCAAGTTCTGCCGCTACGTTAACTATCCAATACAAGCGTAAGGACAGGGCGAAAAACTATTTCAAGCTGAGCGACACGAAGGATGGGAAGAGGATAAACTATCTGCTCGGGGCACGTCCCAATGATCGGATGAATTCATATACTATGATGAAGTATACGGTAGCCCAGTTGCTTTTGCAAGGGAATGCCTTTATCTACCCTGTACGTAATTCGTTCCACGAGATCGTATCTTTCATATTGTGTTCCCCCGGCTCGGTAACTTACGATGTATATGCTAATCAATATAAGATTGATGATATAACCAACGGGATAAGTGTGACTGTAGGTCCGAAAGATATACTCCATTTTAAGAACATGTGTCTTGACGGAGGATATTGGGGAATGTCTACCATAGCATACGCCAAGCAGTGTCTTAGTATTACTGCCACATCGGATGGTGAAACGTTGAAACGATTTGCCACAGGCGGACGTTTCAAGGCTATTCTTCAAGACAACACAACTGTCCAAGGCTACGGAAAGTATCAGGACGAGCAATTGAAGAATATGGGAATGGATATTCAGGACACGTTGAACCGTGGAGGGGACATACTGGCTGTATACGGTGACGGAAAGCTTACCCCTATAAGCATGTCATCGGCTGACATGCAGTTTTTGGAAAGTAGAAAGTTTAATATCCGTGAGATTGCCCGGTTCTTCAATATACCACCGAGTAAACTTATGGACGATTCCAACGCCAACTACAAGAGTGTAGAGATGTCCAATGTAGCCTTTTATGTTGAGGCTTTGCAGCCCATAATTACCGAGATAGAGCGTGAATTTGCCGCCAAATTACTTGATGAGAATACCTATATGGATTACAAGTACACATTCGACTTGTCCGCATTGTACGCCCTTGACGTTGACAGCAAGAGCAGATGGCAAAAGACACGTCTGGAAACGGGCCAAGCAACCGTTAATGACATACGTAGGGATGACGATCGTCCGCCGGTGGACAAGGGGGATGATGTGTACATAAGCACAAACCTTGCAGTATTGGGAAGCCCCAAAATGTCTGGGGAAACAGTTGCAAGCTCTACAAAAATAAATGATAACAAGGAAGGAGAAGACGATGAATAGAGAATTGCGTGTGCTGACGCTTGAAAAAATGAAAGCGCAGATAAGGGATGTGCAGGATGAAGAGTTGGAGTTGTTGCATACATGGGGCATGGCGTGTGAGAGTGTGATTATAGATATGACAAACCGCACATTCGAAGAGTTGGAGGCATGGGAGGACGCTCATGGAAAAGGATTTCCCGAAGCCTTGGAATCGGCTATGTTGCTACTTGTAGCCCATTTGTTCCGGAACAGGGAGCCGGTTTCATCCGTAACCCAGAATATGGTTCCTTTTACTATATCAATGCTTGTAAAGCCTTATGTGAAATTATCAAACAGAAGTGAATCATGATATCAGCAGGGGCATTAACGGAAAGAGTGGATATTATGACCCCGGAAATAAGCCGTGGTAGCATGAATGAACAGGTAATCCAATATCGGAAAGCAATTACCGTATGGGCTAATGTGCAGTTTCAAAGGGGCGCTCGTGCTCTGACTGCCGGTGAAGCGTGGATGAACAGTTCGGTAGTTGTAACGATGCGCTATATGTCCGTGGTTACTGATCGTTGTCGGCTGGTATGGGATGGGAAAACCTACAGAATAGATTCGTGTAACCGATCCAAGAGAGATGGGAGTATTACTATTACGGCTTCCATATTGGATGAGGGAAGCGGTTTCGGGTAAGCCGAAAACAGGTATTTATAGGATATAAAAAAGGCGTTTCCTAAAGGGGCGTTTGAAAGTTGTAAATAAATAGAAAAAAATATGGATAATTCCAAGGAGAGAGAGGTAAGATACATGACCGGTGACCAGTTCCAGCCAAAGATCCGCGAGGCGGAGGACGGGAGTGATAGCCGGGTAATCGAGGGTTATGCGATTGTCTTTGGCGTTGAGAGTCGTATGCTTGTGGACTATTGGGATAACTACCGTGAGATTATAGAGCCGGGAGCCATTACGGAAGACGAGTTGAAGCGGATGGATATAAAGATGACATTGTGGCATAACCGCGAGAGGTTGCTGGCTCGTTGGAACAGGGGTGAAGGATCGCTTTCGCTTTCTGTGGATGAAACGGGTGTAAGATATAGATTTACAGCTCCAGCGACTCAGGATGGAACTACCGCATTAGAGTTGGTAAAGAGAGGGGATTTAGCCGGTTCTTCATTCACATTCTGGAGCGATGAGAGTTCTTCGGTCAGGTATACCAAGGATGATGATGGTGTGCTGTTACGACACGTTACCCGTATTGACGAGGTTTTTGAAATGACTATAGCTTCTGATCCGGCATATGTGCAGACCAGCGTCACAGCCCGGGAAGTGGAGGCTTCCGGTATTGTGTTGCACCCAGATCAGAAGAAACGGGAAACAATTGAGAAAAATGAAACCGCATATGCGGAATTGAGAAAGATAGCGAATAAGAAAATTTTTTAATCATTTTTGTTTATGAATAAAGGAAAGAAAGTGAATGTACAACAGTACATTACCAGACGAGAGGAAATCAAGGTACGTCTTAACGAGATTGTAGATTTGGCTGAATCGGAAAACAAACGTGCGTTTACCGATACTGAGAATGACGAGATCGAGTGTCTGAAACGCGAGATGAATGCTTTGGATGTCCGCATAGCGTGTGCTGACAAGAGCGGATATGTGGAAGTCACCGCCCGTGAGCTTGCGTTTGATGCGTTTATGCGCGAGCATATCAATTCTAGAAGTTCCCATCCGCTTAAGCGTGAGTTTACAGGAATGATCAGTACGGGAGCGCAGCCGATGATCCCTCTTACTATTAATGACATTATCCCTGCATTGGAAGAAGGTCTTATCATTTCTAAGCTTGGATTACCGTTACGCACAGGTTTGGCGGGTGATTATTGTTGGCCGACAGTTTCGGCAGTTGAAGCAGAGGTAGCCGGGGAGGCTGTATCTTTGACCGACAAAAAAATCGAGATCGGTAAGATTGTACCCAATCCTCAGAGAGTGGGTGTTACCATCAAGATTACAAGTCAGACAATCAACCAGACCGAGGGGGTGGCATACGATGTTGTTAAGCAGCAGATACCGATGGCTGTAACACGGACGCTGAATAAGCTGATGTTTACAACTGGGAAACAGACGCATAAGTTAGTAGGACCTTTTTCTGAGATCGCGTTCCCGGGAGGAAATCAGGGCACCCCAAAGACTATCGCTGAGTTAAAAACTATGACTGAAAAGAAAAATGCCCGTTTTATCAAGTTTGCCAACTCGACACCGACATTTAAGGAATTGGTATTGATGCGAGCATTGCCATTGATGAAAGGTATTGAGGGAAGTTACATGGCTTATGTGATGGATGAATACACAAAGGCGGTATTGGAAACTACCGATCGAGGATATGAAGGACCGACAAATCCGGGTAACACGGGAAGATATATTATCGAAAATAATACCATTGCTGGTGTTCCGGTTTTCTGTACGAATTATATTAATACAGATGATAAGACCTATATTGGTTTTGGCTCATGGGGATATGAGCCTATCGGGCAATTCGGTGAACAGCGTTTTATAATCAATCCTTATTCGGAAGACACATCAGATGTTGTTCGCTTGACCCTTAATGGGGATTGGGCGTTTACCACATTGCGTCCTGAGGCGTTTACGCTGGGAGAGTTACCTGCCGAAGGGGAATGATTTATTTACCCGGGGCTACGGCTCCGGGATAAAAATACGAAGTTATGGGAATAATGAAAAAAATCCTTGAGAACAATCGGGGGAAGCAGATAAAAGGGGTGTCATTTGTCTATGAGGGAGACGAAGTTATTGCCATGCTTGAAAGGATGCGTAAGTCCAAGGAAATCAAAAAAAACGAGATAAAAAAAGAGGTACGAAGGGCATTAACACCGGAGCGGAAGTATGTGCGTAATGCAGCAAAAGCCGCAATGGGTAAAGATCCCGGAAGAGCGTACATGGCTGTAAAGATGGTTGTTTACCGTGACGGGAACGGCGGTATGCTTAACATACTTGATAGGGGAGATGCAAAAAGGCTGGCATTATATAAAAAACCGAACGGCGGTGTGTCGGGCATAAGAAGACGTAGATATGTAAGCCCGGAAACGAAGAGGTCTAGAGGCTATAGAGGTGCGGACAGGGCTTTTATCCTTCGGTTTATAAATTCAGGGACAGAAGACAGGTATACGAAAGTTAGACGTCAGGGAATGAAAAAATCGGCATATCGCGGCTCTTTGTCTGCAAGTAATTTTTTCCAGCCGGCAGCGGAATCCGGCATGGCTAGAGCCAGCCTTGTATTGTCGGAACGGATTGCAAGAATAATACAAGAAGTAAGTGAAGGAAGATGAGTTTATTTATAAGCAAGCATATTATTAGCTCTATACAGTCTAATAAGGCTGTTACGGAAGCGGTGGGGAACAGGATATATCCGGTTGTTATCCCTGTGGGGGCGCCGGAGTATCCGTTCATCAATTTTACGAGTTCTTTGGATGGTCCGGACGAGACCAAAGATGGATCTTGTGCGGATAATGTATCCACTACTTTGGTAGTTGTGTCAAAGACGTATGAAGTTGCTGTGAATACGGCTAATGAGGTGCGTTACTCTATTGAAGGGAAGACAGCCCGGTATGATAAGTTTGAGGTCATTGATAGTTCTTTTCTGTCATGTATTGAAGATTATTTGGTGGATATAGACGCATTTACTATAACTCTTTCGTTTAATTTTAAAACAATTGATCTATGAAAACAAATCAGATTATGATACGTCCGATGGGTGAGTTTAAAGTAGTTCAACGGACAAAAGATGCGTTTTTCAATGCAACAGAATTATTAAAACAGTGGAACCAATTAAAAGGTATGAGGAAAGAAGTTAATGACTACTTCGATTTGTCTTCTACTAAAGAGTTTATTTACACTATAATGAAAAGGGAAAATTATGATACGGGTAATTACCCCTATCATAAATCAAGAGCAAATAAGGGTGATAATGCGGGTACATGGATGCATCCACTGCTTTTTATTGATTTTGCAATGTGGATAAATCCATCATTTAAATATGATGTTCTAAAATTCGTTTATGACGAAATGATAAAGTTCCGCAATCTTGCCGGTGATGCATATCCCAGAATGTGTACGGCTGTTTGTTCTATCCTTCCAAAGGAGGTATTTAAGCAAAAAGTTAGTGATTTGGCAAAACCACTCAATATCATTGTGTATGGCAAACATGAATCAGAAATGCGTAATAAGATTGGCGATGAGGCTAAGATACGTGAGATGTATGAACTGGAACAACAGATAGCCCAATGGATTGAGCTGGGATTTATTAAAAATTATCAGGAATTGAAACAGGCACTAACGAAGGTGTATTATCAGAGACACCCTGATGTATTGCCTATGTAGATAACTTATTGAATATAGCACTTAAGAATAAATTCATAGTAAAAATCAATTGTTTTACGGATTCGGTTCGTGAGAATAGAATCTGTTTTTTAAGGAATTGTTTAACTTTTAAATTATATAGATTATGTCAAAAGCAAAACCTTTGAATGGAAAGGATTTTATGATTTTCGTTGCCGGTAAGGCTACGGCTTTGGCAACCAGTCACAAGCTGACACTTACCGCAGAGACGGGCGATGCCGCCAGCAAGGACGATGGCATGTGGGATGAGTCGATAGTCACGAAGATGGGATGGGAAGCATCTACAGAGGCGTTAGTGAGTGCTGATGCTGATGTGGAAAGTTTTGATTCTCTTTATGATGCTTTTATTGCCGGTGAGGCGGTTGATATCATTTTGGGAGTACCGGCTAATTTGACCAATGACGGTATTCCTGAAAACGGTTGGGCTTCTCCGGCTACGAAGGAGGGTCAGAAGTATTACAAGGGTAAGGCTCTGATTACATCTCTTGACCGTACTGATGCCAAGGGTAGTAATTCCACCATGACGGCGCAGTTTAAGGGACAAGGGAAACTGGAGAAGGCTACAGGTGCAGGAAGTTGATTTAAAGCTGTTGGGCTATGAAGAAAGTAACGATCAACAATGCAGAGTATACATTAAGGTATACTCTGCGCGCCTTATTTATATATGAGGAAATTACCGGGAAGTCTTATTCCGGTGACAGGATGGTTAACAGTTATATCCTGTTATGTGCTATGCTGATGGCAAATAACAAGGATTTTCCGTTAACGTTTGATGATGTGATAGACGCATGTGATTTAGATCCGTCCATTTTCGAAACGTTTTTGGCTGTTTTAGAGGAAGAGAACAAGAGAATCGGTATGATTGTCGGGAAAGATGATAAAAAAAAAGCGATGGGAAAGAGAACGAAGAAGTAAGTGTAATAAGGTTGTATGAAGAAGTTGTCGGTCGTGGAGGGATATCACCTGATTACTTCTTTGACAGTATGACTTTTAACGAGTGTGCTGCATTTATAAGGGGGATGAACCGGAAGGAGCAGGAGGCATGGGAGCGCACAAGGATGATGATGTATACTATCGCACAAGTGAATTCTACGGAAAGCCTCACACCTGAATTGCTGTTCCCATTTCCATGGGATGAGGAACGGGAACCGATAGAGATAGATGAGAATGAGCTGAAAGAATTGAGAGAACGAGCAAAAAATATGGAATATGGCAAGTAATGCGATTGTAAGATTGTTGTTTAACACCGCTGATTTTGATAAGAACATCAGAAGGGCGAAAGGTGAGATAGGGAATTTTGAAAAAAGCATAACAAGTATGGCCGGCAAGATAGGACCTGCTCTAAGTGGTTTTGCTGCTTTCGCTGGTATATCGGTAGCCATTGGGGATGTGGTAAGGACTTCTATGGAGTTTGAAAAGTCGTTATCCTCTTTGAAATCCTTAACAGGTGTGACAACGCAGGAGCTTTCGTTTTTTAAAGATGAGGCTATCCGTTTGGGCAGTACCACCACGCAGACTGCATCTCAGGTGGTAGATGCTTTTAAGCTGATGGGGTCTCAGATCCCATCTTTATTGCAAAATAAAGAAGCTTTGGTACAAGTAACCGAAAGTGCTATAGTTCTTGCCGAGGCCGCAGAAATAGATGTGCCGGAAGCTGCCAAGGCATTAGCTGGTTCTTTAAATCAGATGGGGGCTTCCTCAAGTCATGCTGCTGAATATATCAATATTTTAGCGGCAGCATCTCAACAAGGCTCTGCTGATATCCCATATCTGAACAAGGCTATAGAGAATGCCGGTGGTGCTGCATCTTCTGTAGGTGTACAATTCAATGAATTGGTAGCCGCGATAGAGGCTATTGCTCCTAAAATAACGGATGCCGGCAGTGCGGGAACTAATCTGCGTAATATATTCCTTACTTTGGAAAGTAGTGCGGACAAGAATTTACGTCCTTCCGTGGTCGGGTTATCACAAGCTGTGGAAAACCTTGCAGCAAAACATATGAACGCTACGGAAATGACGAAAATGTTTGGTAAAGAGAGCGTAACGGCTGCTTTGGCACTTGTTTCTGAAAAAGATAAGTTTGTAGAATTGACTGGAGCGATAACGGATACTAATACGGCGTTTGAGCAGCAAAGGATAAATAATGATAATGTAGCAGGCTCTGTGAAGGGATTGCAATCAGCATGGGAAGGGTTAATCTTGACGGTAAATAATTCTAATGGCATATTAAAAACTTCAATTGATATGTTTACAAACCTTATTACTAAGGCTAAAGAATGGTTTATGACCGAAGAACAGCTAAGGAAAATGCGTAGTAGTGAAAATGTTCCTTCGGTTGTTTTAGAGAGCAATCAGCGTATTAATAAGTCTGTAGCTGGAGGAATGACTATGGAGCAGGCTTTAAGTGAAGAGCTGAAAAGGGCTAATGAATTATATCCAGAAGCTAATAGCTACCAGGTGAGATTGGAGGCTTTAAGTAGAAGGCAAGCTGAATACGAGAGAGCAAAGCTGCTTAATGTAAATGGGTATGCAAAAAAAGAAGCTGAGGCCGTAGGAGAGGCGAGAAAATTACTGGAAATCTCCCAAAAAGAGTATACGGAAAGACAGGCTATTTACGATAATATAAAGGCACAACGTGAAGAAATGGTAGTTATTGCCGCAAAGCAAAAAGAACTAAATATAAATGGAACTATACAAAAACCATTAAAAGAAGCAGAAAGCCCTATTGGCTCATTGGCTGAACTTGATAAAAAAATTAATGAGGCACAAAAGAAGTATGCTAATGCCGCTAGTGATGAGGCTAGACAAGCTGCCGCAAAGACTTTGGATGAATTAAAAAAAAGAAAAATAACAATAGAGTTTCAGGCAAGATTCCCCAATGCTCCTGAGTTTGTAAACGAAGGTGAAGGAAGAGGAAGCTTATTAAGTTATGCTAAGATGTTCGAAAAAATGCCTCAAAAGATTAGTCCGATTACAAGAGATGATATAAAGTCAAACGAAGATTTCGCAGATTCGTTAAGTGCCATAGGTAACGCATTTGGTAGCATGTCTTCAATGGCTGATGGTGCCGCCGGTTCTATCCTATCTTATTTTGGAAACTTAATGAACTCTGTGGCTGCCGCGATTCCGGCTATTGATGCTCTTAATGCAAAGAAAAAGGAAGAATCTGTGGCTAATACAGAAGCAGCCGTAACCGGTGCCGCTTCGTCTGTGGCTTCCATTCCGTTTGTTGGTGCGGCTTTGGCTGTAGCCGCCATAGCTTCGGTTTTGGCTGCTTTAGCCAATATTCCCAAATATGCAACAGGTGGTATAGTGGGAGGATCATCATTTTTCGGTGATCACATGATAGCACGGGTTAACAGTGGAGAGATGATATTGAACCAGTCCCAGCAAGGTAAGCTGTTCAATATGATTAATAATGGTGGTGGATCCAATCACATAACGGTAGACGGTGAGGCACGGGTAAGCGGTAAGGCTATGTATATAACAATAAGGAATTACATGAAGGCTAACAATATAAAGTGGTGATATGGGGCAGAGATATAACATACATTTTAAAAATTACAGAAACACAGCCTATGATGTAAAGGTCTATATTGATGGCTATGTGGGACAGGTGACGGAATTACTGGGCGCAAGAAGCGCATTTGTCGTAGAGGGGAACGATGAGAACTTTGTATATGAGCCGATAAGAAGTTCTACGGCAACATTGACCCTTCTTGGTAGTGATTTACTTCTAGACCTGTTTAGCATTAACAACCAGTATGCACCGGTTAAGTTGTTCAAGGGTGACAAGTTAATGTGGACGGGGTATATTGTTCCGGAGCAATTTACGCAACCTTATAAGCCTACACCGGACAATATCAGTATTGATTGCATAAGCGCAATAGGAACGCTTGAGAATATACAATATGAGAAACAGACAGAGAATGGATTTATAACGGCGATAAACCTCTTAAGGTACATTATAAGATCAGCTAATGGGGGATATGAAAAGATATATATACCTTATGTCTATGGATCGTCAGAAGTGAATTATTCGACAAAGAAAAACATATTCGATGAGATAACTCTCGCAGAAGAAAACTTCACCTCAGAAGGGATGATGTTGGACGAGGTACTGGAGTATTTTTGTCGTTTTTTTAATTGGACCTTATACGATTATGAAGGTAGCCTGTATTTTGTTGATGTAGATTGGAAAGGGGAATACTTCTCATATGGCGAGGATCTTGTCACTTATGAGATGGTTACTCCAAACACTGTATTGCTTCAGGATATCGGCTTCGGTGGTAGTGATCATACAATAGATGTGCTCCCCGGATATAATAAGGTTACCGTTAAGGCAATAAATAATGTTTTTGATGAATTGGTGGATGATGAGGGATTTGATGTGAGTGATATGTATGGGAGCTTCACAAACTTGACGGATAAGAGGAATGATAACAAATACTATAAGGTGGAGAATGTGCAAGGGTTGACATTAGAACGATGGGAATCAATAGCATATGGTGATAATGGAGAGATTTCACAAGATGCCATCCCTGTAATGGGTGCTAATTTAAATTATAATATGACTGGCGGTATGACCGCATACAGAGTCGGGGAGGCTGATATAGATTTTAAGGGATGGGATGGATTAACTCCGTTGTATACAATAATTTCGGAGAATTACACATGGAGGTCTTTATTGAGGTATAGGATAATTAGTACGGCTGTAGGAAATCCTATATTAAGAGTGGGAGGAGTGACAGCTGTCTATAAGGATGCAGCGATAGGAATTTCAGCCGATATTTTATTTACAACGAATTACGCAGAGCCTAATAAGGTGACAATCACGGAAGATCATGTGTTACGGTTTAAATTACGTATTGGCGATCATTACTGGAATGGAAATAAATGGCAAAATAGCGAAACCACATTTACGATAGGTATAGGAGAGGTGGGTGAGGAAGTGGAACGAACCAAACTGCGTGCAACGAAAAAGGCAGATATGCCGTATGAGGGGCTTACGGGATATGTGATTGAGTTCCCAGATTCTGTGCCACTGACGGGGAAATTTGAATTAATCCTGTATGGTACGGATTACCCATATCAGAATGATAAATATATAAAAGTAGTTGATATAGAAAATCTAAGAGTTGCCTATAAGAAAAAAGACGGAGTTACGGATGAAGGTGAGAACGGGGATCGTGTATACGAGAATGTAGTCAATGAAAAATTTATGTCCGAACTTGACGAGATAGAATTTGGCATAAGTAGTTATAATGAAGACGGGGCAACGTACAGCAAAGCTCTTTTAAATGGCAATTTTTTAACAAACAACTTGTATTCGGCAATAGAAGGTACGCTTGTACGCCCCGAAGAAGCGTTGATCAGGCGTATCATTAACCGATACCGGGTAACCAAAATCAAGTTAACTCAGGTATTAAAAAACAGTGATCTCATTCATCCTTTCACGGTTTTGTATGACAATTCTATGGTTAGTAAAAAATTCATGCTGTTAAGTGGTGTATGGGATTACGAGCAGAATACAGTAACATTATCAATGATAGAGAATGGCGATAAAGTCAGATATAAGAATCATAAGTAGGGTAGTACCGAGGGAGCGTGATGGGAAGTATGTTCCCCGCTCTGTGACTATTATACAGGGTGGCGGTGGCGGCGGTGATGTCACCAATGCCGAGCATGCCAATTCCGCATATACGCTGGATGAGGACACACCTGTATTCAATTGGTTTATTTCCGCTTTAAATGACGATGAAGCGCAAGGGGTGATTAATTTTTTGAAGGGGATAAAAATTAGTGGGCACGATTTAAAGCGTATTGTCGGAACCAAAACAGAGTATGATGATATTAGGGATGATGATATGTTGACAGGTCTGTTTGTTATCGACCATTTTTTACGGAAGGATAAACCAGATACGGCCAAAGAATTTATCACATTTGTAAAGGGGTGGTATGGAGGAAATTTTACACAAGGTTCAACCGGAGCAGGATTATGGCAAGATGAACAAGGCGCATGGCATCTGGAACTTGACTATGCTCATTTTCGGAGGAAGTTGACCGCTGAAGAAATAGAAGTACAGAAGACAACCCATATCGGTGGAAAGTTGATGCAGACAGCGGCCGGAATGTCTTGTATAAAAGTTGAGGAATACAACGATTTTTGGCGATGTTACATGCGTACTAAGGATGCTGATGGAAGGATAATATATAATCAATTTAAGGAAAAAGATCAAGCACTGGTTGAAACGTTTAATTTGGAAAAGCAGGCAGATGGGAAACTAGGGAATCATTATTTATGGCGTTTGGTTGTATCTGTAGGAACTGATTATATAGACCTGTCAAAAAGTGTATGTGCATTGGAGAGTGATGCTCCATTGGTAGGGGATGATATTGTACAATTAGGATATCAAGGTACAGATGATCCTAATAGGCAAAATGCTCAGATTTTAGCAGGTGCCGGCACAGGGTCTCCATACATAAGACAATATGTGGGGATCAATAATTTTATTTTGCCGGAAGAATATACCCGAATAAAACCGGGAGACAATCTGTTGACGGGAAGGATGAACTTGCAGCCGGGTTCTACAGGTTCGGCAAATCTGACGGATTTGCCGGATGAGGTTTATAAGGCTGTGAATATTGGTTCGGTCAATCTGTTACGTAATACTGGGTTTACGGGAGATTATGAAACAGAGGATCTATCTGCCGCTATCGAGTTATCGGCGGATACCGAGCTTTTTAGCAAGCAATTGGAATATTGGACGGGAGTGGCTACCGTATCTGCGGACAGTGAGGCTATTTCCGGATATTCTGCTGCAATAGGCAGCTTGTCCCAATCTGTGTCGTTAATTAAAGGGGAAAGTTATGTTATCAGCTATAAAGCAAAGGGTACGTCTGTGTCTGTTTCGTGCGGTTCTTTCAGTGTTTCTCAGCCTCTCACATCCTCTTATCAGAGATATACCCATAAGATTACCTTCAATGGCAGTGGTATATTTCTTATCAGTGGTACCGCAATCGTTTGTGACCTTCAGTTAGAAAGAGGAACTATCGCTACCGATTGGAAGCCTTCAATTCTTGACAATGACAAGTCTATGGCCGGATTTCAAGCAATTAACTATATCGCCAGTGCGATTAAGGATGGATCTGTGGATATCCTTGGCGGTTTGATATTGGCCAATATGATCCAACTAGGCAACTACAAGGATGGTAAGATGCAAAAGGTCACAGCCGGAGTGAGCGGCATATACAATGATGATGATGATGTGGCATTTTGGGCAGGAGGAAAACTTGAACAGGCTATTAGAACTGTGATGAGGTTTCGAAATGATCCGAATTACCAACCTACCGATAAAGAATGGGAGAACATGGCGAATTTCGTTGTCGCTCATGGTGGTGATGTGTTCTTAAGAGGATATATCTATGCTTTGGGCGGATATTTCCGGGGAAAAGTTGAAATAGCCAATGGCAAGATACTGTTGAATGAGGATGGTTCCGGGCAGCTTGCCAATGGGAACATTAAATGGGATGCAGAGGGAAATCCTGAATTTGTCGGGAAAGTGAAAGTTTCCTCACCGTCAGGTTACGAGATAACCATATTCCCTGAGGATGAATATGGGAGACCGTCAATTGATATTCATGATAATGATGGTAATTCGCTCTTAGATATATCCCTTCAATACGGATTGAGCGGTATGGTTCCCCGTATTTTTATGAATGATCCTTCCAATAGTGATGTATTGTATTTTCGCCCGGACAGTATGGTTGTTGAGCAAAGAGGAAGTGACGGTTATATATATCAGACCCAGATAATGGGAGGACGCATAATTATGGTTAAGGGATCTGAGATTGTATGGGATCAGAGCGTATTGCCAAAGTAAAATGAAGTGATATGGAACTTAATAGTATTAATAAAACAGGTACTTGGAGTGAGGCGGTAGATCGTCTTAACAGCAACTTTAGCAAGACCTCCACTGAAGTGGAGAAGGTCAAGCAGAACGTTATACGCAACAAGGGATTGTTTTCGACTGTAGAAGCATTGCAGGCTGCTGTCCCATCTCCTGTTGTGGGTGACTGGGCAGTTGTGGGGGATACCATACCGGGTCCTCTGTATCAATGTAAGACGAGAGGTGTTTGGAGCGAAACAGGAACAATCGGAGGCGGTGGAAGTGTTGACCTTTCCGGCATCTTGACAGTCGAGGAGATAGATGATGTAACATCAATATTATAGCTATGAAAATTAATTATCAGTCCGATTTTAAAATTATAGAGAAAAACCTGAATGGAGACATATCAACTCCCTTCCGGTTTACTTACTTCAATCCGTTTAAGGGAAAGTTTATAGCCTCCTTTGACGGACAAGAGTATGTGGGTTGCAGCCGTATGGAAGATGGCAGTCTGCTTGTTGCTTTTGACAACCCCGGTTTCTCTCCCGGTATGTTAAAGGTCAAACGGGAATACTTCATCTCTGATGTTGACTTTAGAGATGGCATCTGCAACATTGTATCTATTGAAGATACAGGGATTGTGCTGACTACTGGAAAGACCGATGAAAGCACAGCGGAAATAACATCTTATCCTGATTATGTCGTCTACAATGCGGTGCAGAGCGTATCTCTGTCAGATAAGGAGTATGATGATGTGTTGAGTGATTTTAATAGTTAATAAATAATTACATAAAATAACAACAGTCCAAGTTCCGGCGGAACTTAGGCTAAAAATAAGATACATTATGGCAAAAATGCATAAACTGACGAAGGGCGGACAAACCATTTACCCGGCTACCATCTATAATGCGGTGGTTAACCCCCAAACGCGTAAGAGCCTGGCTACAGAAATATCCGAATTGGAAAGTTCTTTAAATGGTGGTGATACCGGATATATCAATCTTAATATCCAATCGTGGGTAACAGGCCAGTGGACGGGAGAAGGATCATCATTGACTCATAATGATAACT
>ERZ773225.1396-NODE-1396-length-29509-cov-5.249236_pt1 | contig 29509 bp, 57 predicted proteins | sample MGYA00580993_ERZ773225 | MGnify/ENA primary metagenome ERZ773225 (study PRJEB29015, sample SAMEA2737748) | human gut metagenome | biome: human gut; feature: human-associated habitat; material: faeces | place: China | collected 2012 ...
GTATTGCAACGGTTCGTTTTAATTGGCAAGAATATTGTACATTCTTGGGGCAGTTGTCGATGTCCTCTCCATAGTCCTTATAGGTGGGCGTTGCGGTAAAGCTAATGCCGCCGGTCGTCGCGCCAATCTGCCCCGATTCCCCGATGGTGCCGGTGGCCGGGGTAAAATCGGTAGTCAGAATACCGGCGTTTATCTGGAGCTTCTGAAATGCATCAGAGGGAATTTTTGTGAATTTCATATTTTCTTCCTTTCATCAGTTTTGCGATAGGTATTCCACCGTGATGTTGAGATACCTTCGCTTGATGTTTTTATCGCTTTCGTCTGCGATGTTCTGACACCACGGGGAGCCACGCTTGATCCACATTGCTCCGCCGTCATAGGCGACCATACAGCCACCCATGCCGATTGCTTCGCTGATTTCTTGTGCCTTTGCGTTGGGCATCGCTTCGCTCTCGGTGTAATACCAGAGGTTGACCGTCAGCGCGGTCTCGCCGCTCTCCCATGATCCTGTGATAAGCTCATAGGTCAGCCACGGGAAGGTCGCATCCTCCGGCACATTCGAGGTCGGATACGACGGGAGGAATTGGGAAAACCACGCATGGAGTGCCTTGTCCTTTGTCATTTCGGCAGCTCCTTTCGCTCCGCGGTGAAGAATTTCAGTGCTCGGACGGTCGCCCCCGCAGACCTTGGCGCAGCTTTTTCCTCGGGATTCGAGGTCACACGATAGGTAATCCCCGTTTCCGTATCGCGGAAATAATCGTTGTACTCGATGGGAACGCTCTGGTTGACCAGCGCGGAATATACCGAGGTCACACCCTCCTTTTCCGCCCTGCGCGCTTCCATCGATGTGTCGAGCGCCTGATAGTTGAGAAATTCCGCGCCCTCCTCCCACGCAGTGATGTAGCCGCCCGCTCCGTCAGGCGTGCGCTTTTTCTCCATCAAAATGCACTTGTGGGCAAAATCGTCCAGTAAACTCACGGTTCCACCCCCTTGAGCTTGCGCCAGTCATTTAACCGGCCTTTGAAAGCGCCCTGCCAGCCCGTCCCGGCGCTCGTGTCGGCATTTCCGCCGCTTGCCTTTGTGTAACTGTACCCGCCGAAGCTTTCGCTCGTGTACGGGCTTAAAACGGCTTCACCGTTCTTTTCTTCCCACGCGGCGATATCTTCGGCAAGCAAAACCACAGCCTTCGGAACAGCCAACACCCACACCGTTCCGGTAAAGGTTTCATCCGTAAGGTCAGCCGCCGGATATTGATGCAGACCGTCATTAAACACAGAGCCGCAGATGCGGAAATATTGATTGGTCAGGAGAAAGGGCAGCGCAATGCTGCCGTTCTCCACGGCGAACGTGCCCTCGTGAATCTCCACAAGGAACCAGTTGTTCAAGTGCCGTAAGACTTGTTCAAGCATTACGCTGCCCTCCTATTTAGCCCGCGCCGGCCACAGAAACGGTAGCCACGGCAATGCCGTCCAGATACTCAGCCCACAGCTTCATGCCCATGATGGCGTACATATCGCCCGTGGCGCGGCTGTAATCGCCGTCAACATGGACGCCGATCAGGTTGGTCTCGCCCTTCACGGTGTAATTCAGCCCCAGCTTGGCAAAGTCGCTGTCGCTCGGGTCTACATAGTACAGGTCGATGTTCTCCACGGGCAGAGCAATCACCTTCTTGGAGGCGATGTACTTCTCGGGCAGCAGGAACAGGGTGCGGTAGCCCATGAAGTTCTCCACGTAGTTGATGCCGAACATCGTCTGCACGGTGATCTCCTTGTCGCCCAGGTAATCGTAAGCGTCGATGATGTTGGCAAAGCCCACCACCTCGGTTACGTCCTTATCCAGACCGGCAAACTTGTCCAGCACCTTGCCCTTAGCCATAGCCAGAGCACGCTGCCACGTTTTCTCGGTCACCTCCAAAGTGCCGGTACCGAGGAAGGTGTAGAAGTCGGTCAGGACCTTGTTCTGCAGGGCCACGAGGAAAGCCTCGTCGGTCTTCTCCACGGCAACGTCAGCGCCGTACTTTGCCACGCTCTCGATGGTCACGCTCTTGGCATACTTGGAAATGTCGATGTCGCCATAGGCAACAGGCGCCACCTTCATCTTGGTAAAGGGAATCTCGTCACCCTCTGCCACGGTGCCGCCCTTGAGACCGCCGTCCACGCTGGCCTTGTAGGAAACCAGCTTCGTGCCGGGGGCCTTGCGAATGGGACGCATGATGCCCATGATGTTGCGCAGCGCGTCCCAGTTGTCAGCAAAGCGGGACACAAAATCCACCTCGCGTGCGGAAGTAGTAAACTGCGCGGAAGTTGTTACATTAGTTTTCGCAGCCATAAATAGCTCCTTTCAAGAAATCAGTTGTTTTCGCTTGCCATCAGATCGGCAAGCGCTTTCTGACGCTCCGCCGTAGACATCACATAGCGGCCTTTATCGTCCTTCTTGTAGATGTCCTCTCGGGATTTTGCGCCGCCGGTGTTTGCCGGGGGGTTGGCGGGATTCGCCCCGTGCGTCTGCGTGGTGGAGACAAGCCCCTTGTAGGTGCCGTCTACGAGTGCATCAAGGCTCTTGGTGTCCTTGATCTTCTCGCCGTCCATCTCCAATGCGGCCATTTCTTCGCCACAGCCGCGCATCGCAAGGTCCAAATTTGCGCCGGTGATGTTTTTGCTCTCAAAGTAAGCACGCACGGCCTTTTCCTTTGCCGCCTTGCTTTCCTTTGCCGTGATGTCGGTCTTAAAGGCTTCAAAGGCCGAGTGTTCCTTCTCGTACTTCGCCTTGTAACCGCCGTCACCCGCTGCCTTGAGGTCGTCCAACTGCTTCTGAACGCCGGGCAGCTTCTCCGCATCGGCCTTGTAGCGGGTCACATCCGCCTTTAGGCCGTCCACGGTGTCGGTATGCGCCTCGATGATGGTATCAACCTGCTCATCGGTAAGCCCCATACCCTTCAAAAGTTTTCGTGTAAGTGCCATGACACTATCTCCTTTTCTTCGGTTCCGTTCCTTCGGAAACGATAGTTTTATAAAAACCGCTCTCCTTTGCGGTAATTAACAAAAAGAGCCAACTGCATACAATTTGTAAGCAATTAGCTCCTATTTCAGTTCGTCCTCCAATATCTTCCGGTATTGGATGGCATGGTCGGCGGCAGCAGGTTTCAAAAACGGCTGTGCCTTGTTGCCACGCGTGTAATGCCAATTTCCCTTTGCGTCCTGATACACCCACGGTGTAGGCCGTCCGCCGCCGCCCTCGGCGTAAATGCCGGTGCCAAGCTCAACATAAGCGGCATACTCGTTGTCCGTCCCGATGATTGCCGCCGGTTCCTGCTCGTCTACCATATGGGTAATGCTGTTTCGCAGATTTCCGGTATCCACGGGGCATAGCTTTTTTGCATACCCCTCTGCCAGCAGTCCGCACTTTTCAAGCCCGCGTAGCATCGCTGCTTTGATGGCGGCGGAGACTTCTTTGCTGTTGTCGGTGATTTCAACGCTCATCACAAAATACCTCTTGACTTTTTTACGGGGATTGCATATACTGACAGTGAGGAAACTCGTGTTTCCGTTTTTCGAGCCGAACCTCTTCCCGTTACTGGAGGGGGGGCGGCTCATTTTTTATACCTTCGTGCGAATAGGAGAGAACCGTTCTCTTCCAATGCAATCACATCAAAACCGAACCCAGTGCTAACCACGCTGCGAACTGCTCTATCATCTACAATGCGTATAAGCTCATCGGTATTGATGGATCCTGTGCACTGTAACACAACCCCTCCAGGAGTTTTTGCAATCTGCTTTGTGGCTTTTCGAATCGCCATATCTGCCGCTTTCGCTGTTGATATACTTTTCAATTCCCACTGTTTACCGCGCCACAGGTAGTCCGGCGTTTTTATCCACTGCGCATTCGCTTCTTTCAACAGCACGAACTTCCCGCCGAATTGATCTCTGAGTTGGTTTGCAACTTCGATTTCGGTCTTGTGCCCTTTTATGCGGTATCCGTTCTCGTATCGCACCTTACCCATGCGGGGCTTGGCGGAATCTATGTATTTCTTCGTAACATCCTTTGCAGATTTTTCGCTCCCCATGTGATATGGGGATAACTGTTTGCCGCTGTATCCCTGCTTCGATGCTTCCCACTGCGCATATGTCATGTCAGATATAAGCCCGTCGCGTGTCCTACGCAGCCCGTCTGATGTATCTACCCCATCCACGGCGGCAATCAGCGTACAGCGGCAGTTATATATCTCCCACGGTGGTCCTTGTGGGTCTCCGGGAAAACGACAACCGTTAGAAAACTTCTTGTCCTGCGCCACTTGTTCGCCGTCAAGCATGGCATGAGAGTGGCGTGTACGCGCGTCCAGCGTAGCCAACCATTCTTTTTTGAGCTTTATCCCCATCTTCTCCGCCGCTGCGTAGCTGTCCATGCGTCCGGCATTCTGTGCGCCGGTCACGGCTGTACGGGCGGTGCGGATGGCGGAATCGCGGCTCATGGTGGTAATGCGCTTTTGCAGATCATCCGCCATGTGCTTGATGCTCTTTCCCTGCAAAATGGAGCTGGTGACGCTTGCCGTGATTTGCTTCTTGCCATACGCAAGGTCGATACCGCGTTTCAGTGCCCTGTCCTTTGGGTAGTACGGCATTAAGTCCGGCTGCTCTACCATAAGCCGCTTTACCGTCTGCTCGTCCCACAGGTCAAAGCCGATATTCCCGGTGACACGTTCAATGGTGTAAGCCGCATAATTGCGGTTCAGGCTGTAAATACCCGGCGTCGCATCGTTGGTATAGGACACCGCCACAGCGTTTGCATCGGTCGCCCTCTGCGCAACCTTGTCGCGCATGGCCTGATAGCGTTCCCCGCGCCCGATCTGGTTGAGCCGCCATTGCTTATAGTCGGCTTCCGTCCATTCCTTACCGTTCTGCACGGTGCCGATCAGCGCCTTCATTTCCTCGTCCCGCTTGGCGAACTGTTCAAAATATGCGTCGATGGTGGCTTGCAGTTCTTCCCCCGCATCGCGGTATAGTTTTGCAATACGCCGCTCCAGCTTTGCAAGCTCCTTGTCGGTCAGCTTGTGGCCGAGGTCACTGTTCGCCATCGCCGTTCACCTCCGGCGCATCCGGTTCCGCAAAGCTCCGGTCAATCTCTTCTGCAGCCTTCCGCTTTGCCATGTCCTCGTACTGGTCAATGTCGCCGTTGATGGTCAGCAGCTTCTTCGTGATGTATTCGTCATCGTAATACGCCGCACCCAGAAGAATGTTCTGCGTTTCCTCGCTCTTGTTGATGATCTGATTGCGCGTATAACTCGGCTGGTCCTCAATGCCTGCCAGACGCAGGATCTCAACAATAAACCGCGTGACCTCGGATTCAAACTTATCCGTTTTCAAATCCAGAGGCACATAGCTGGCCTTGATCGCGGTCGCCGTCTGGTTGCCGGCAGATACCGCCGCCGCGTCAAAGCACTGGAAATCCTCGTACAGCTTTTTTTTGAGCATATCAATGGTGCTGCTCGTGCCCTCATAGGGTGCCTCGATGGTTTTACTCTCCACCTTTGCGCCATCATCGCCGTTGGCGTGGGCAACATGCGTGGTTTTCAAGCGCTCCACAAACTTTGCATCGTCGAGGTCGTCCATACCGTTGCAGTTAGACAGCACCCAATAAATCAGGTTTCCCTCATCCACATTGTTAACCATGTTCGAGGACGCCAGATCCAGCGCGTCGATGGTGTTGCGCTTGCCGACAATCTCGGATAAACACCGCTTGTTGTTTTTCAGCGGCACGATGGGAAAACTCGGATAATTCCCACCGTCATAGATTTCTGTTTCGCCAACCTCCGCCTTGCGCTCGATTAGCTTATAGCTGCGCTTTGGCTGCATTACGTTCATATCCTCGCCGCTGGGCTGGAAATACTCGGTAAAGCCATCGATCTCATACAGCGTCGCTCTCAACGGCTTATCCTGTGCCACCTGCCAAAACCGGATACCGGCTTTCATCGCGCCGTCCTCCTCATCATATAGTGGGACGAACTCAAGCAGGGAGAACACCCGCAAATGCGTCAGGTCCCAGAAACCGAAGGACACGCCCGCGATTTTCGCATCACGTGCCGCATCCATGACTTCCTGGTCGAAATCCGGGCATAGTTTTTTCGGTGTTTCATTCTCCGCAAAGGTTACGCCGTTACCCAGAAGATAGGAAACTTCCTGATCCACCACCAGACCGAAGAAGCGGCTGGCCAGTTTATGGTTTGCCGTCCACATATCCGTGTGGGCACGGCCCTGCATATCGTAGATGATCTTTTCATAGCGATTAATGGTCGGATTCAGGCCGTTGTAATATTCCTCAGCATCCGCCGCCGTCTTATATGCGTGGGATTCGCGGTGCTCGTTGATTGCGCTGCGGATAAACTCAATGCGCGCCTGCTCGTTTTCACCGACCGCCACAAAGTCGTTATATGTTTTGATAGCTGCTCACCGTCCTATCTGTTCCAAAGTGGTGTATAATCGCGCCGATACGCCTTGTTCTTCAGGACTGTATAAGCAAAATAGCGCGTCTCGTCCATTGCGTGATCGTTTTCCTTGATTGGCCTGTCATCTGTGGATTTTTCGTCCCACCGATACAGTCCAAACTCTCGAATGCAGTCTTTGCAATCTCGGTGTATCTTGATTACGCCGTCCTGCAAAAACCGCGCCGTTGTCATAATGCCGTTCGTTACGTCGTTGTTTGCCTTGCGGACCATGTAGCCCCGCCGCCGTAAAACCTCGATAAACGAGGCGGCAGACGGGTCGACGATGATGCTTTTGACGCCCGCCTCGCCGATGAGCTTTTTAATTTCGTCTGCGTATTCCTCGTCCGTCTTGTTCTTCTGGCTCTCGCGCCCGGAATAGTAATACTCACGGATGCGCGTAGCTGTCTTCCCGTCCCAGCGCCACAGTCCAGCAGAAAACGGATTGAGCGTGCCGTAGTCGCAGGACACATAGTATTCTCCCGTTTCCGGCAGCTCGTCCACAATGCAGTTATCGTCAAACATGGGATAGATCAGCCCCTCGGCCACTACCCACAATCCGCGAATGTATCGGTCGTAGAACACGCCGCTATACATGGCCTTTGTCCTCTCGATCATCTGCGGTGTGAGAATTGGGTTGTCTTCCAGCAGGAAGTGAATGTGCTGCGTATTCTCCCGTTCGTTTTCAATCCACTCTTTGTAAAACCAATGCTGCGGTGATTCGGGGTTGCAGTTAAAAAAATACTTCGGATGCTCAAATGAAATCGCACGGGACAACGCCTGCTCCACAAACGAGCGTGGCATAAGCGCCACCTCGTCGAACAACACCCCGGCCAGCGTGATGCCCTGAATGAGCATGTACGAACTTTCGTCTTTGCCGCCGAACAGGTAAAACCAATTCGTTCTATCTCCACACCGAACGGTTAAAATCCTCGTGGAAACCTTGTAATGCATGGATAGCGCCGCGCCCAATCCGTCAATTTCCATCAACGGTTTTAAGATATTTCGCTCTGCCGCCTGCACCGTCTTCCCGCAAATAGCAAAATTCGTGCGGTCGTAGTTCTGCATCGCCCACAGCACAAACGCCATCGACATTACTGTCGTCTTCCCGGAACGGACGGAGCCGTCACAAATCAGCGCCAGATCATCGGAGCTGATAAACTCCATTATTTTGCGCTGCTTTGCGGATAGCGGTTTAATTTGCATTGTTCTCGCCCTTTAACGCAGTGAGCAGAGCTGCCAACGCCGCAGGGTCGCCGCTTTTTTCGTTCTCGGAATTCCAACCGAAATTGCAGCCAAGCGAGAATTTCGCGCCGTTCGCACCGTCTTTGTCGTAGAGCCGAGATTCGGCGTATTCCTCGCATCTGGACTTTGCGCGCGTAACCGTGTCCGCGAATTCTGGCCTTGCCTGATAATCCAGCAGCGCTTGTCTTCCCGTAAATCCAAGTGCCAACGCAAGCCCCGTAATCGTCGGCGGCTTTGCGTTAATGATAATCGGTATGCCGTACTTATCTCGCACAGCACAACCGTCATCGCCGATAAACGGCTCACCCTCACACTCTTTGAAGTAAGCGTCAATCGCCTTTTGCATCGCGCTTACGCTTTTCCATTTTCTTGGCGCTCCTGCTGGCATACGCTCACTTCCAATCCAAATAATTTGTTTTTATTTCCCTGTATCTTTAAGACCGTAGCAATACTCATACCACATCAACGGCGTTTCTTTTTGCTGCTCTGCGTAGAGTGTGTCAAACATCTTCGCAATATCTTCGATAGCGTCGCCATACTCTTTGTGCAAATGAATTTTGAATTTCGCAATGAGCCGCATATTGATTTTCATGATCCTATCTATTTCGTCGGCGGAATACGTTATCTTGTTGATAATGTCCTTGTGGTCGTCGTTCATTCTCCGTCTCCCTCTTGCATCTCTCGATCTACGGACACCAGGCTCTGGAAGCAATGAAAGTCGTCACAATACCCACAGGTGGCGGCAATATCCTGATGCTCTTTGTCCTTGTGGAGTTTGCAGCCAACAGGCCCAGTAGTTACACGCTTACCGTCAACTACTACTGTGCCGTGTTTGACATGGGTGCAGAAGTCACAGCATGGTGTGCAGTCTTTACCGCAGAGAATCATTTGCCATCCTCCAAAATCCCGCTGATTGTGTCAGCATTCGACTTGATGATATCCATCACGATGTCGGACTGGATATTGTGCGCAAAAACGGCCTTGTCCGTCGCGTCTGCATTATAATAACCGGTGAACACCGTGCCGTCTGCTTTTGTCGCTGCAAAGCAAATACAGCAAGGGTCAATCCCTGCGATAGTTGCTATGCTTTCTTCAAGCCATTTTGCGTATGGCTGCTTTGTAATATCGTACACGCCTTCCTCCTGTTTTGCTACCAGCCCCCGCCCCTTGGCTACAGTAACAGTCTTTCCCCACCCATGCGGCCTTCTGGAAGCTCTCAAGCATGGGTTACACAGTTATTCCGGCACCACACCGCGCTGCGCTTTTTCACAGGTTCCGGCATTGCGCTCTGTTTGAATTTGCTTACACAGCGGCCTAATCATACGATTGCCGCCACCACGCCACATCCATTGAACGCCTCGGCACTCGCGCAGGTTGTCGCAATGCCGGTATCCCACGGAACTTTTCAGCCCTGCGCCGGTATGTCGGTCGCATCCGTTTCTTCATTCATAAGCCGGAGCCAGCCAAATAAATTATTCGGCCTGCCGCTTTCATACAGCGCACAGGCAAGCCCCTTGTGGCGGTCTTACCCTTCCGTGGTGCCGCACTGCGGTAGCATACATCTGGCACGGACAGTTGGGAATTGAACCCACCACACACGGTTTTGGAGACCGCGTCGCCACCTTGGTACATGTGCCCTCATATTGGTCGTCTTCCCGCTTAGATTGTCACACGCTCATGCCCGCTTGAGGCCCCGCAAGCATCTCAAGTGCCGCTGTTCGGTCATGGCAAGGAGGACGCATCCTCACGCACAGTTTTCAGCGAGCATTGTCATTTCCATGTGAGCCACGACGACAACGGTCTCACATTGTCCGGGCGCTACCCGGCATCTTGTGCAGGCGACAGGATTCGAACCTGCGAACCCGAAATTTTACTATCGGAGCTGATTCCTCCCAGCTTCCGCCCGCATATATTTGTGCCGTGTGGGAGGTGCGACCTCCCGCCTCTGATCGTGGGGTGCAACGAGCGCACGGCATATAACAACAGCCCGCAGGTTTCCCTACAGGCTGTTTATACCGGTATGACCTTTCGGTGCCAGAAGGTGCGCCCAATACCGGCGGCGCATAAGATGGAGGAAACGGGTTGAGTGGAAAGACGGGTGGATGACTATTCCTTATCATCCACTGTACCTATTGTAGCACATCATTAGGTGGAATTTGTGCCAACTTTCTCTGCAAAACCACAATATATGGCTATGTCATAGAGAAATTGCTCTTTCCGGCGGCTGAATGTCCGCTCACTTATCCCCGGTACGATAATCTTGTTGCGGGAATACTTATGCTTGCCCTGACAGTTGCGCATGATCCCCTGTGTAAGCTGCTTTCGAACGCTCTCGCTCTCCAAATCCCGCCCACATCGGTCTATGGCATATTCAACAGCCCGCATTTTCTTGGTTTCCGGCCAGTTTTCTATGGCGGCAAGCTGCTCCGCCTTGCTTTCTGCCGGTCTACCAATGCCGGGGGAGCGGGGCATACCCTCTGTTGCACTGTTCCCGCCGCTCAATATCTCGCTCCTTGCGTCGTTGTACGCCTGTACCCGCCGTGGATAACCTCTGACATAGGCAATGCACTCAAGCCGCACATCATACGGCAGCGTCTGTTTTCGGCTCATGCCAGCCTCCTTACTCTGCGTTGTTAATTAGTTTGTAGTCGCTCCGCAGAGCGTCCGCAATATCCTTCTTGGTCACATAGCCACTGTTTTTTGCGTCCACCAGCTCCACAAGGCATTTTTGCAGATACTCAACGCTCATAGTGTCGTGGCTGTCCGGCGTTTCCTCCAACACGTGGAATCCAAATTTTGTAAGCAGCACTTCGGACACCAAGTCCATGTTTTGCTTTGTCCCCATCAGCTTGCCCTGCTGGTACGCCCTCATGGGGTTGTTGGGTAGGGTTTTGCCGTCAATCCTCATTTCCGTCCCTCCTTGATCTTGTCCATCAGAAGCAGTCGCACAGCTTGGCATAAAGCATATACAAGGCTATTCTGCCAAATGCTCCGCTGCCCCTTAATGCGGCACATACCGTTCTCGATCTCCTCCAAGGCTTCCAGCATTGCGTCTTTCATCAATCTTCACCTCCGTCCATTTTCGCCCCGCAGTTGGGGCAGTAATTCCAGTTGTTCATGCGATACTCGCTCTCTGTCAGGGCGCAACCGCAGTTGGTGCACCTGACGGCTGTGGAACCACTCGGGAACACATATCGCCCGGAATCATCCCACCGTCCATGCACCACCGGAGCCACATCAGCGGTGGGAACACCTCTAATCACGTCTCGGACATTTTCCCTTCCGAACCCCCAATCGCCGTACCCATCCGGGTAGCTTTCATAGACGTCAGGGTCAGCATTATCAAAGGCCTCCTTCAGCTTTTTCCTCTCAATGTATTCAGCCATTGTCAGTCCTCCAATTTCATGTAGCAGCCCCAAAAGGTCTGCGATTTCTTCCCACTGTGATGACCAAATAAAGGCCGCTGTCCTATGGCTTTCCAAACTTCGGCGGCAGGGATCTGTGTTTCCGCCCATTTGAAAATCAATACGCCATCTGGTTTAAGCACACGCATACACTCCTTGAAGCCGTCGTGGAGCATTTTTGGCCAGTTATTGTCAAGTCGGCCATACTTTTTAGCAAACCATGCGTCTTCTCCAACCTGCCGAAGATGGGGCGGATCCCAAACAACAAGCGCAAACGAATTGTCATCAAACGGAAGATCCGTAAAATCGCATTGCACATCTGGAGCAATAATGCAAGATCTCTCGGACTGACCGTTCCCCGATTTCCAAACACCATACAGTTCTTCGACCCGTTTGTCTGCATAAATTGCGGCGGGGTGATTTTTGTCGAACCATATCGTTCTGGATCCGCAGGTAACATCAAGTATTTTTTTGTCCATTGTCAGCCCTCCTGTTCCATGCTGAGATTGCGGTTTCTTCTGCCCAAGACTTTTTAAGCGCCCAAAATTTCATGTCGGCTCCGCACTTGCACTTTATCTCAGCACGCCAACCGTCATCACCAGAGGGGACACCATTGTACTTTGACCTGACAACGCCAATTTTTGTATTGCCACAGAACGGGCAGGGTTTCAATTCAGCCATTGTCAGCCCTCCCATAAAATTCCTCTAAGTCATCCTGCGCCTTGTCGACAAAATCGGGGCAAGCCAAGCATTCCGGTAGCGGGTAATCCGTCATCGGGTCAACCCGTCCGAGACAATAGATGCGGTCTTTCTTGCCGTCGTTCCATTCGTGTGACGGGCGCCCTCGCTTGCCCAGCGCACACTTAGCCGTTGCCATCATTCATCGCCTCCAATGCTTTCTCCGCTTCCTCGCGGCTAAGGAAATAGTCTTTCCCGCATTTTGCAGGGTCGAAATACGTCAAGCTGAAAACTCGCTCTTCAATTTTATGCCGCCCGTTTAATCTCCATGAAATCATGTAGACCGTGTCTCCCGGCTTGCATGGCAGCACCACCAGCCGCCCGCCCTTGTCGGCCTCTGCCAGTTCCCGCAGGCGGCCATAACCTCCTCCGATGCTGTTCAAAACCGACATCATTGTGCGCCACTCTCCCGACATACTGTGGACTTCTCCCGGCGTCAGCCCCGTGTCCTCGTAGGCGGCGAGGCGATTCTTGAGTCGATTGCGGCAGTACAGAGCGGTGCAGTCAACCATCGGCTTACCATGCTTACCCGTCCAATCCGCTTTGCACTTCTCGCAGTCCATCATTGCCTGTCCATCGGTGTCTCGCTTCGTCAGTCGTTCCATCACTCCACCTCCCATTTCAGTTCGTCATACAACTCGCTGAACCGCTTGTTCCACTTCCTTAGCCCGAAGAAACAGTACACGCCCAACACAATCCACAGTCCGCTGGCGATGTTTTGCAACAGATTTTCCATGTCACTCCACCTCCTGCATCCAGAACTCACGGCGGCATTCGGCACAGGACCCATAAGGACTTGCGCATCCCCCGTACGCATTCCTGTATTCGGAAGAAAAAAGCACGGGACACACACTCAAAGTTCCCCCGTCGAGAACCAGCGCCTCCGGGTATTGCTCCAGAAACACGCTCTGCCGCGTCTTACGCGGATGTGCAGCAGACCATTCCTCTACTTCTTTTACAACGTCCTCGGCCGGTATTCCCTCAGCCAAAGTAGGAAAATGTTTCCCAGTAACCTTATACATTCTTCTGTGCTCTTCAATAAACTTCACAGCATCCATATTGTCAACCTCCTATCTCATATGTCGTTTCCCGGCCTTTGCAAACCTTGCGCTCTGCCGCACATAGCGCTCCCGGGCGGCGGTGTTGGACCGATCCACCCAGGGCTTTTCCGCCAGCCGCTGGGCCTCATACGCCAGGAACGCCTCGCAACTCTTCCGGCAGGCCCCGCAGGGGAACCTGTCCGGGCAATCTTTTACGCAGTGGCTTTTCACTCCTACCACATCCTTTCCTGCGCCGTATGATCCGCAAACCGCTGTTCTTGCAGTTGGAAATATGTCGGTTCGATCTCGCAGCCCACAAACTCAAAGCCGAGGTTGTAAGCCGCTATCCTACTGCTTCCACTGCCCAAGTGTGTATCCAGTATGCGCCAGCCTTCTTTGGCGTACTTCATCAGCAGCCACTCGTACAATGCCACGGGCTTTTGCGTTGGATGTATTCTTTGCCCCTTTTCTTGCAACGGCGAGTAATAAAAAGTTCTCGCAGATGTATCGAAAGAGGTCCAGGCAAATTCGCAAGATGCAAAAGAAATATCTTCCGGCTGCTTTTTGTCCCAAATAACAAATCCCCTACAAGGCGGAAGATCGTAATAATTTCCCCCCCATATTATTTGGTTTTTGCTGCATCTTTTTAATTCGCTAAAATAGACATCACCCGGAGTCGCATCGTCCCATCTTGTTTCAGTGGCATTGTATTTTTTCAATCGGCCACTATCATGAATGCTAATTCCATACGGTGGGTCAACAATGGCAAGATCAAATGCTTTATCCGGTAGCGCCTGCATATACTCCATGCAGTCTACGTTCAGCGCGATTTGATTCATTCGCTCCACCTCACAACTTTTTCCCGCACGCCCCATTGGAGTGCGTCCTCGTGGCTATCAAAGTAAAGGTCAATGCGGTCGCCGCTAATTGCGCCGCCCACATCCTGTGCTATGTAGATATGCCCATCGATCTCAACCTCTGTCCCCAACGGTATCACATCGGGGTCGGTAGCGATGGTCACGCCCTGTGTTGCTTTCGCTCCTGTGGCTGTATAGCCGTTTGAATACGCTCCACAGCATTTTTCGCAGGGGCAGTATGCTGTCACGGTCATGGTACTTTCGTGCGTGTAGGCGGCTTTCTGTGGCGTTTCTTGGCGGATTACTTCCGCCACCAGCGGGGAAACAGGTTCTTGCTCCTCCACATATTCCGCTTCTGCGGCAAGTGGCTCCACCCACAATATCCCGGCGGCAATCAGAAGCACAAGGGCCGCACCTCCGACAACTGTAAATATGCTCTTTCTGCTCATTTTCTTCCTCTCCCGTATACCATCCATTGCATAGATACCCCAAGCGCATCACAGATATGTGCCAGCACCCACACAGATGCGGTGCTGTGTCCACACTCAATATAGCTGATTGTCGATGGTGCTACACCAGATTCCAAAGCCAAATCATTCTGCGACATAAGTTCCTTCTCCCTCGCCTCCCGCAGGCGCTTCCCCATACCCGCAAAATCTGCCGTCATGTGTATCCTCCTTTCTATCATCAGGATCGTACTCTGGGCAACTTACCACCAAAAATGATGTGTATTTTTCATTTTTTGTCTGGATTGCATTCCACCCCTTTACCGGCTCAAATCGTATAGGCCAGCCCTTTTTCGTGTAGTCTACTTCTGTCCATGAGCATTTTCCATACGCTTTTCTACAAGTCCAGCAAAGCATCTTCCCTCCAGTGGTAATATGCTCCTTCACAAGTTTTTTCCTCCTCTCACCACTCAACCGTGACTTCACATTCATCCGGCATAAGCATGCGTAGATTTTGCAAAACACTTTCCCGGCCTCCCCGTATGGTCAGCCGTGCGTGAAGCAGTTCTGCACTTCGCACGTGCAACGGTTCCACACTACGCACCGGCGTTGGTCCATCGGACTGTTTTTCTGGCGTTTCTTCCTCCACTTCGGATGTGTGCCACTCTGATAGTTTCTTTTGCCACAAGTTAAAGTTCCGACCACCTCGCACAAACGGCACGCCAAGTTTTTTCCCACATTCTATGATAGTGGCACTGCAACAGCCCATTTCTTCCGCAAGGTATGTAGCTGCACCGCCGCAAGACTGCATATTCCGTAGATATTCCCGCTTAATGTCGTCCGGCATCGCCTTGAAATCTTCCCAAGGCATAGGCCGTGTGGCGTTGTATGTTTTCATTTTCCCGTTCATCTCCCTCTTTTGTGCCGCAGTGAGGTAATCACTGGGCAATCTGCATTTCCCACGCTTGCGGTTCACATGGGCAAACGCCCCTCTTGCAACACGCTTTTTCTGCACGATGTCATAGTCAAAATCATTCATAGGCGGTTATGCTCACCTCCGTGCGTGGATTTTCCTTGTCGTACAGTACCCGGCTCCCGTCATGGCTGACAATAATGCCGCAGTGGTCGTCCAGCAGCACCCGCGCCTTGACCAGCACATCGTCCATAGCTTCCAGCAGATTGGTTAAATCCACTCGCCGCTTGGTTGGCATATAAAACAGGCATTTAACCTCCACTGGATAATCGATCGGCTCATTCACACCAGCCTTTTTGCAGTACCACACAGCTTTTGCCTCGTAATCGATGTACTTCTGCGACGGCATAATAAACGATTTCCCTGTCTTGCTGCTGTGCATAATGCGCTGGCTGTTTTTCTTTGTAACCGGCGGCAGGGGTATGGTAAAGTGCAGTTCAGCCATTTCCGCCACCCATCTCCATCTGCCCGTCCACCTGCATGGCCTTTGCAAGCCTGCTGCAGGTGTCCAGCTCGTCCAATGCCCGCTTGCGGTACATGGAAAGCAAGGCTTGCTTTTCTTCCTCCGTTTCCGCCAGCTTGTAGCCGCCGTCTTTCATGGCAACGATAGGCACACCCTGCCGCCTCTGCTCCCGTATCATCCGGCGGTTCTCTCTGTCCGGCATACCGGTCAATGCTTCAAGGTTTTTCCGGGTGTATGTAATGCCGGGAATCATGCGTAATGTGGTCATGTCAATCCTCCATAAGTTTCATAAAACATCCCCAAAAGGTCTGTGACTTCTTTCCGCTATGATGCCCGAAAAGCGGGCGTTCTCCGCTTGCCGCCCAAACATCTGCAGCGGGGATTTGCGTTTCTGCCCACTTAAAAATCAGCACGCCGTCCGGTTTTAATACGCGCATACACTCGCGGAATCCGTCATGCAACATTTCGCGCCAGTTCTCGCCGAGCTGTCCGTACTTCTTCCGCATCCAAGAGTTTTCCCCGATGCGGCGAAGGTGCGGTGGATCAAAAACGACAAGAGAAAATGTGTTGTCCAAAAACGGCAGATCCGTAAAATCACACTGTATGTCTGGATGCACGACGCAGGTTCGTTCAGAATCGCGATTTGTGCTCTTCCAAATCCCCGTATATTCCTCGTCCCGCGCATCGCAGTAGATTGCGGCAGGATGGCTTTTGTTAAACCATATCGTCCGAGATCCGCAGGTAGCATCAAGAATTTTCTTTGTCATGTCATTCCTCCCCAAACCATTTTTTCGTCACGGCGATAGGAAATTCCTCGATCTCGCTTGCCCAGCGCGCCGTACCCTTGCCGTTGTGCCGTTCGAACACCAGCGGAAATCCGCCGATGCCGTCAAACAGGCTGCCCATCGTAACAGGGCGAAGATATTGTGCGCTGATACGCTTTGCCAAGAAGCCCCAGAAGGGAAGGGCGATGGAGTTACCCAGCGCCTTATACCGGGGGCTGTCCGCATCCTTGTGGCGCTTGCCCTTGCTGTCCATCCACTCGCCAATGTCTGTCCAGCCATCCGGGTAGCCTTGCAGCCGTTCGCACTCCATCGGGGTCAGGCGGCGCACCACCATGTTCTGCACCAGGTATGTCTCTGCGTCCTCCCGGCACGCACAGGAAGCCTTTGCCCGCCGTGCGTGTGCCACATCCGGTGCTACCACACACACCAGCATATCGTTGTGCGCATCCTGCCCATTGTAACTTCCGGCATGAGCACCGGGAGAAAGCGTTCCCGTTACGGTTTGATACGTCAGCGGGATTTGGTTGCCGCCGGTTCCCATACGGGCTTGCAGGCTGGGAGCGGTCTCGCCGCAGTCCCTGATGACATCGCAAGCGTGCGACATATCCAGCACGGCGCACGGCACATGGGCGTTGGCGTTCAGCGTGTGGCAGGGCTTCCCAAAATCAGGAATACTCCCATTCTGCTTGCTGGTGATCTGCGTAGTGTCAAATGCAATGACCGCTGGCTGGTGCCCATGCTCCTGTGCTCTCAGCGTCCCGGAAACATCATGGCTCACGCCCATCACATTCCCGCCTTGATCGTTCAGGCACAGCACCGCCGGTTTGTTCCCGCCGCACTCCGCGTTCAGCGTGGGGGCTTGTTCCTCGGCGTATCCGATGCTCCGGGCCTGTTCGCTGTTCCCCAGCTTAAACCCTGCGCAGACCGCTGGTCGATCGATAGTGTTGAGCGTGTAGCTCACATCCTCACGCCATCCCTTGCCGTTGCATCCTGCCGTGTCGGCGCGGTCAATGCCATTTCCCTGCAAGCAGAAAATCGTCTGGTCGTTCCCTGTCCCAAGCGTCCCGCTTTTCTCCGTCTGGACTAAGGCTCCCTTTCCTCCTCCGTCACAGCCCCCCCCTGATCCGGACTGCATAAGAAGCACCGTCTTGAGCAGATCCGGCAAGTCTTTCCCCCGCCGTTCCGCTCTCCGCAGGATGCCCTGACACGCTTTTGCGCTCAAAGAGTATTTCTCCTGCGGTGTCACCTCCAAAATCTGCGACAATCGAGATTCTACGGCGGCGTTGGGGGACTCCCCAGTATTGCGCGTCATGCACTCGCCAAGCCACGCTCCATCGTCCTCCCACTTCATCGTGGTAGCCCCCCCAGGTGTTCCAGCCTTTTTCAGGCACTTCAATATCGGGGGCTTCCGGCTCTTCGATGCGGATGATCTCCTCGAGGACCGCCGCGAAGTCGCGCCCTCCGTTGCTTGAGAATGCTCCGGGCACATTTTCCCAGACCATAAACCTAGGTCTGACCATGTCACCTGTCCGTCCGTTCGCTCTGTCATGCTCTCTCATCTCCTTTACGATGCGGACCTGCTCCATGAACAATCCGCTCCTTGCACCGGCCAACCCGGCGCGTTTTCCCGCAATGCTCAAATCCTGACACGGCGATCCGCCCGTGATAACATCCACGATTTCAATTTCTGCACCGTTGATTTTCGTAATATCACCGAGGTGCTTCATTCCCGTTCCTCCCGCTTGGTCATTTCAACCTCCAATTCTGCTTTTTCCCGATGTTCAGCATATAATCCTTCGCCCTCTGGTTGATTCTGCTACCGATTGCCTCGTCCCAGCTCAAAATGCGGTCAATGGTCAGCTCCGTGGAGATGATCGTGATTGCATCCGGGTTGATATACCTGGCATTTAGCAGATCGAAGGCAATGTTTTTGTCGGCATCCGTTACGCCGCCCTTGAGAAAATCGTCGATATACAGCGCACGGACGGTTTTCAGCGGGTGCATGGCTTCGGCGTATGCTTCCGCATCGTTTACCTTTGCCTTGATTGCCGGAATATCTCCCCGCCATTGCACATACCGGACAGGGATTCCGCCGTCCATCAGCTTGGCGCAAATCGCCGTACACAGGTGGGTTTTCCCAGTGCCGGGAGAGCCGCCGATGAAAAACCACTTGCCCTTCCAGTCGGTCAAATACTTCTCCGCCGCCTGCTTTGCGGCCTGTTGCCAATACTCCCGCGTTTGGAACGACTCAAAGGTGCAGCTATCCAGCAGTCCCAGAAGTCCGGAACGCTCCATGCGCATCCTGCTTCGGCGGATGATCTCGCATTTGCAGGTTCTGCTCACCAGTTCGCCGCTTTCCGTGCGCCGGACGGTGTAGCCCAGCCCGCCGCAGATGTCACAGCCATGTCCCGACGTGGTATTCTTGCTTTGTTGGCTGTTCACCGTTTTCCTCCTTTCTGCGCTGCTCCCATGTTCTGACGGCAGCCTTCCAGTCCTTCATGCGATTTTTCCCAACCATCCAGCCCTTGCAGGCGTAGAAATCGATGAATTGCTGTGCGTCAACTGTAGACCCCCGTTCGGCGATATAAGCCCGAACCTCGTCCAAAGAGGGCGGAGAGAAGCGCGCCTCGCGCGCATTATTCTCGCTTCTCGATTCTCGTATATCGATTCTCGATTCTCGATTCTCGAATACGGGGACATCTGCATTCATTTGTTTGCAAATGATTTCATCTGCTTGCGTAGGCTCTACAGGCTCAGGATATTTGCTTTCCTTTGCTCTCTGTGTCTGATACTTACCCCATGTTGGTAGGTAGAGGAAGCGCTTGCCCTGTGAAGTATAGAGGGCAACCAATCCAGCACTCGCCAGTCCATGAAGGGCGTTTTCTACAGTTTTCAGAGTAAGATTTTCTTTCAAAGGGAATAGCCTGTTTTTGATAATTGCGGCCCGTCCGTCATAGCGTCCGAAATCATCGCAAGAAACAATCAGCCGATAGAACAAGACCTCCTCGAACCATGAAAGCCTATCTACGCTGTCGCTGGTGCAGATGCTCTCGCGTATGATTCTGTTCGGCATCGGCGCACCGCCTTAGAACGGAAAATCGCCGTCGTCCTCGGAAATCTCCGTGAAGGTCTGCGTGGGCTGCTGCGGTGCGCTGTCCTTGCTGCCGCAGAAATGTACCCGGTCCGCCGTCAGCTCCACCACAGTGCGCTTGTTGCCAGTCTTGTCCTCGTATTCCCGGCTGGAGAGCTTGCCGTCTACGATGATCTCCTTGCCCTTAGCAAAGTGGTTGCAAATCATCTCCGCAGTACCCTGCCATGCCACGCAGGGGAGAAACAGCTTCGTTTCTCTGTCCTTAATCTTCTCGCTCCACGCCACACGGAAGCTGCACACTGCTGTTCCGCTGTTGGTGCGGCGCAATTCAGGGTCAGAGCAAAGCCGCCCCTGCAAAATCATTCTGTTTACCATCGTTTTCCTCCTTACAAATAGCTTTTTCCAAATTCACGGCGGAAGTCATCCTCCGTCCATCCCTGTTCCTGCATGGCCTTTAACTGGCCGTATCGGCGCAGGAGGCGCATTTGATTCCCGTTGCGGTGTACTGCCAGCCCTCCGTTTCTATGGCACCGCTCGCCGCAGAGATACACTACAAGGCCGTATTTCTCGCTTTTGTTGCGGTACGCGCCGCCGAAGATGTGCCTAATGGTGCCGCTCCAGCGGGTCACCCGCTCCATTTCTGCCGCACAGGAAGCACCGTCTTTCATCAGTCACCTTTATCACCTCCCAACGGCTGGGCTTCGCCCCAGCGTGATTTTAGCGCATCCAACTCCTGCGGTGTCATAGTCTCGATTCCAGCTTCTCGGCAATCGGCAACGATCTGGTCAATCAGCCGTGACATCTGCTCTGTGTCGTAGGTGCTTGAGCCGTACCAAACCGCCACGTTCACGCATCCCGGAATTTTGCTTGGCCCTTGTTCCGCCATCCAGCCGGTTCCTTTTGCCTCCCATCTGCGGCAGAACTCGTCCGCCGCCTTTGATACCATGCACACAACATCGCTCACACCACCAATGATCCTGATTTCTTCCCGGTACACATCATTCCTCGGAATCCCATAGTGTGCCGCCAGTTTATCCAGCAGCACCCACGCATAAGCGTTTGCGTCAAGGCTCCTTCCCTTGCGCTTGATCTGCGCCACATACTGCTTGTCCGGCTTCATCTCGTCACAGATGGTCATTGCAGAGGCGGGGGACTGCACCCGGAGGCACAGCCACGCCCCATCGCTGTCCTGCTGCCACCGTGCGGCGGTCACATCAGCCTGCAACATTGTCCTGCTCCTTCTTTGCAGCCTTCATGCAGCCGGCGCACATCTGCGCTCCGTAGCGGCCCTTGGAGTACTTAACCATGTCCTTTACCGTCCACATTTCGCCGTTGCGCTTCCTGACGGACACAATGTCAGCTCCACATCGCTCACACACCGGAGCAGCGTTCCGCTCCTTCTCGTCCAGCTCGGCGGAAGAAATTTTGTCCGGGTCCTCGCCGGTGGGAAGCGCAAAGGTCCGCAGCCACATATACTTAAACGCATAGGTCATGGCCTTGCCGCTGCCCTTGTCTTGTGTGTCTGCTCCATCTCCGCAGGATGCAATCTCGATGTATTCCTCCGGGTTTTCCACGTTGACCATGCGGTAGATGACATCCACGTGGGTAATGTTCCCAGTTCTCCCGGCTGTCTGTGCGATTGGGTATACAACCAGTTTGTGTTTCAGCAGTTCCGCACGCATGATGGAGGTTACTTTCTCCTCGCTCAGTGCCTTGTATTTGGTGCTGCCAAACTCTACATGATCGTCCTTTGCCAAATACTGGACATCCTGCATAATCGCTGCGATTTTCTCATAGATATTCATCATTCGGTTTTCTCCTCATCAACAACTTGTAGCGGGCAATATGCCCCGACGATTCTCGTGTCTAACAGATACTCGCCTGTTCTCCGACATTGATTTCGCGAATAAGTCTCCAGCAGTGGGCAGAGGTTACAGCACATTTTCCCCTCAGGGAATGGGATTTCCACTGTAGCTTTTATGTACCGGAGGACACCGTTTATCATCCCAAGCCCCCCTTATGCAAAAACTCCGAGAGATACTCACCCTCCGTCAGGTCGGAAATATAATCAAGCTGCACATCGGAAAACTTCCGTATAGCCAGTTTGAAATTCCCGATTGTTTCCAGTTCGCACTTGTGGCACATAGCGGCTTTCATCGGCTTCCAGCCGTGGCAAACAGGACATTCATCCGCTTCTCCGGGGATAATCTCCTCTCCGCACTCTGGGCAGACATAAATTATGCTGTTTCCGCACTCATCGGACTTTTCCTCGATGTAATCCAACGAATGAAACACTGCACCACAATAATCACACAAATACATTACGATGCCTCCACGATCTCGCCATTCTCCAGTTTGTACCATGTGTCCGCCATGATGGTTTCGCCGTCCACCTTTGCGATTTTGGCATCAATGATGTTGCCATCATCGTCACGCTCGGAGACAACAATCCAGTTGCCCATAGTGCCTCTTGCAACGCTATCTGCGCCCCATGCCACGGCAACGCACTGCTTGCCAATCGCGGATGCTTTTCCATGCCAGCCAGTCACAGCAGCCGTGCCCCTCCAGCCCGATGCGGCGGCGTTACCACTCCAGCCCGATGCGGCGGCGTTGCCACTCTCACCCGATGCGGCGGCGTTACCACTCCAGCCCGATGCGGCGGCGTTGCCACTCCAGCCCGATGCGCATTCCTCGGTTGCGCTCTCGCACTTATCAAACACAAACCGCACACCAGCGTTGATAACGCCTTTCAAGCCGATTTCCGCGCCAATCCTGATATGTTTGCCGCAAACCTTGCTGTCATCGCTGCTGCGCTCTCCGTTGTCCTCAATCTCCACCTCGCAGTACCGGCTATCTGTCGGTGCGTAATAGCGGAATGTGTCCAGTGGGTTTTCGCAGGCGCGGAATCCCTTTTTGCACAAAGAGGCGTTTTCCTCCTCGTACTCCTTGCCTACTTCGTACTGAAATCCTCTGCATTTCAGGTCTTTATCAAATCCCGTGTATGCTTTCATCGTCTTTCCCTCCGTTTGTGTTACTTCCCGTCCAGCTTGTCCACCAGCCGCATGAGCCAATAACTCACCGTTGCGGCTCCGATGATGACCAGCGTCAATGTGTACCAGTCCATCAATTCACCTCCGCAGCGAAAAGCGCATCGCACATACCCTTGCAGGGGCAGGCCGGGCAATCGCACTCCAGCGGGTTCTTATCTTCGCACAGCGCATCGTGCCGTGCCAGAAAAGCATCCTCCAGCGCCCTGTATTCTTGGTTGGTCATGTTTACTCCTCCCGCTCTGCGATCCACGCATCCAGCTTCTTTTTAAAAATCTGAAATACCCGGCTGCGGTCGGTGCGGATGCACACGCCGAAGGGGTACACGCCCTGCTCCAGGCCGTCGGCCAGAGTGTCAGAACAAAGGCTCAAGCCTTTATCTCTAAGATACTTCGATGCCTGGTGCAGCGTCATGGTTTCGATCATTTGTCATCCTCCTTCTTCAACAGCTCGTCCACCGTGCAGCCGTACAGCTCGGCGATCTCCGGCAAGCGGCTGGCTCTCGGTGCCTGCGTGCCGGTCTCCCACATGTAAACCGCCGCATCCGTCACCTTTAGTTTCTCGATGACCTGCCGGACACTTAGCCCAGCGGCCACCCGAGCGCTGCGAAAACTCATTCTGTCACCTCCAGTTTGATTCTTGCTTAGTTTCCGTTGAATACGGCGAGGAAAAGTGCAAAAGCTTTAGCCGGCTCCGCATCGTCCAACCGCCGGTCTAAGTGCTCGGCCGCCGCCACGATGTTACGGCATCAGGGCGGCTTTCCCTCTCCGCAATCAACAAAAACTAAGTTTTACTTGACAACTTAGCAAACTGTGGTATTATGGGAGTGCCAACAACCATTAATATTTTCCGCAGTCCGCTAAGTGCAGGGGGGCTTGGTTTTGTATTGCCTCCCGCCGATTCTTATTATAACTAATTAGAAATTATAAGTCAACCGCTTTCTATTAGTTTTTATAAGTTTTGGCGAACTGCACAATATACACGAGGTGCAAATGGACGCTATAGACAAAATCAACTTTTACTTGAGCAAAAATGGCAAAAATGGAGCCGATTTAAGCCGCGCATTAGGGCTATCGAATAGCATTTATAGCCAATGGAACACGCGGAAAACTAAGCCGTCAAATGCTCGCCTTCCCGCTATTGCCGAATATCTCGGCGTTTCCGTAGAGGACATTATGCCAGACGATGTAGCCGCCAACGCAGCTTCGGAGGGCGCAAAAAAAGCCCCCGATCCGGAGATCGAGGGCGTAATGGAAGATGAAGATTTGAAAGAAGCTGTCGAGCTTTTGAAAAAAATGGATAAGGAAACCCTGCGGATTTTTATCAAAGCCGCCCGCGGGGCTTTGGAGAATTAATTATGAGTATTTCGTGGGGTGAAATCGGCGTTTCCGCCTTTTCTGTTTTGGCATCCGCCGGAGTGTCTGTCTACATTTCTAAGCGGACAGCAAAAGCAGAAATCGAAAAGCTGCGGGCAATATGGGCGCACGAGAAAGAGGCCGCTTGCGATTCCGATTTTGATGCGATGGTTGCCGCCGTTTCCTTATATGCAAAGTATCCGGCTCCCGCAAACTTTCAGTCCGCTACCAACGCCGTCGGCATTTATCGCGCAAAAGCCACGGGAGAAACGGCGGAAAAAGTTGACGAACTCAGCCGTTTAATCGTGAAGGAATGCCCAAATTGCGTAGCAGTATCCGACCAGCTGCAAGCCGTAATTGAGTGCAAGCGTAAAGCGTAGCTTTAAAAGGTAGCCTTGCCCTGCTCTCCCTCTTTCCAAAACATATCAAGTTCACCGGCAAAAAGATTCCTGGCAATTTTGTAAAGCTCATTGATGGCTGTTTCGCGGTCAACGCCGTCCAGCTCAAGACCGATTTCGCGCTCGTAGCCGTTTTCTTTACTGATAGCCCAAATTTTCATTTTATCGCCTCCATAATTTTATCAAACTGATTGCGGGTCATTTTACTCGCTAAAGAAATCGCCTCAGAAAGTAACGCAATATGCTCTGCATTCTTTATTATATCACATTTATTTTTCGTTTCACAGCTTACAATTTCCATCTTTATATTTTTCTGCTTCCAATCCACATTATTTCTCCTTTCGGTTTATCTACCTATAGTCAAAATATGGCATTTGTTGCACAGTTTAGGGCAACAATACAAAAAATTTTTTAAGAAGGAGCATAATTAGAAATGGCTAAAAAATCTTCCTTTAAAATACCAGGGCTTTCATTTAGCTGGAAACGTGCGCTTGGAATTACCAGCGCAAAACGCAAGATTGCAAAAGCAACGGGAATTCCTACAACAAAGGCGGGGCGGCAAAGAAAAGTCGGCAAGCTATTGGGGATTAAGTGAACGCCATAGAAAATTATTTCATATAGTCCCCACCGCCCCCGCACCGGACGGTGGGGATTTTTTGCCGCCTATCGCCGTCACTGGCTCTTGGCCGCATACCCACAGTATCAGTTTGTTGTTTGGCAAGTCAATCCAAAAACCGGATAATATGCGATTAGCCGGTAAAAACAAACGGAGAGGTTTGCCCAAAATAAGGCAGGAGGGGAAGAAATGGAAAAAACTTTGCAGGATATTTGCAGAGAGGCAAAGGAGTACCAGCATCTTACCACGCAAGACTTAGCCGATTTAACAGATCTGTCATCGTCCACGATCAGCAATTACTTTTCTGCGTCTTCAAAGGATCCAAGCCTATACAAGATGGGGCTTATATGCGCCGCCCTCGGTGTGTCTATAGATGAGTATTTTGGGATCGTAAAGAGACCAACCACGGAGGAGCAGCTGGCAGAGGCCCACAGAGCAATGGCCGATGCAGATGCAAAGCATAGCGCAGCCCTACGCATTGCGCACTTGGAGGGCGGCATGGAGCAGCTGACCGGATCAGTGGCAAAGCACGAAAAAAAGGAGCGCGTATTGCAAATTTGGGTGTATATCCTGGCGTTTTCGCTGTCAATTGCCGTATCCATAATATTTGGATATTTGGCGTTTGATTCAAGCGTCCCGCACACAGGGCTTATCCGCAACGGGCAGATTACATCAATCGGCTGGATGCTATTTGCTCTGCTTACGGTGGGCGTCGGTGTAATCATTGCTTCGCTGATTAATGCGCTGCGATATTACAGGCACCATCAAACTGATAAAAATATAGGGTAGGAGGATAAAAATGGGAAAAGCAATGAGGAGGGCCAACGGAACCGGGACAGTGTATAAGCTCGCCGGGCGCCGACGCAGGCCCTGGGTGGCTGCAAAGCAAAAAATCATTATAGGATATTACCCCACCAAAAAAGATGCTATAGCGGCGCTGGAACGTCTTGCAGGCAAGGATTTAACGGAGCGGTACAACATGACCTTTGCCCAGGTGTTTGACGCTTGGAAAGAGGAGCATTACAAAAAAATAGGGCCAAACGGTATAGAAGGCTATGACGGCGCATTTAAAATTTTTGCGCCGCTGCACGACCGGAAGTTCCGGGACTTAAAAACGGCGGATTTCCAGGGCGTACTGGATGCCCATATGCATAAATCCCATAGCACTGTGTCCAAGTATAAGCAACTCATAACGCAGATGTCCACATGGGCCATGCGCGAGGAGATCATCACAACAAATTTTGCAAAATTCGTCCAGCTCCCCGAAAACACAAAAAAAGAAAAAGAAACATTTACCGATGCTGAAATAAGCAAGCTGGAAGCGGACGGCAGCGACACCGCAAAAATTATCCTCATGCTGATTTACACAGGAATGCGCATAGGGGAATTGTTTTCCCTACCGGCTAAAGATTATCACAAAGATTATGTGGTCGGCGGTGAAAAGACGGAGGCTGGGCGAAACAGGATCATCCCAATCCGCCCCGAAGGGATCCCATACTTTGCCTATTTTGCAAATAAGGCTACTGGCCCACTGCTCATATCCGGCTATGCTGGGGAAAAAATCCCAGCAAACTTCCGCCGCCGGGATTATTACCCGCTTTTGGAAAAATTAAAAATCCAGCGCAAAACGCCGCACTCCACCCGGCACACCTATGCGAGCTGGGCGAGAAAAGCGGGGATTGCTCCGGAAACGCTACAGAGGATCCTCGGCCACGCCAACTACTCCACTACCGCAAATATATACGTCCATACATCAGCGGAGGAATTGGTGCAGGCCGTTAAAAAGGCGAAAATTTGTTAGTAGTTTGTTAGTTACCGACGGGAGCCAAGGCAAGCCCTTGCAAAATTGCTCTGCGAAAAGTTGCAAAATCGCAACAAATATTGTTATTCTTATTAACTTTTGTGCCTATATATTCAAAACGATTATAATTCACACGCAGGAGGTCACTGGTTCGAGTCCAGCAGTCTCCACCAAAAAAGTCCAGGAATCTCAAGGGTTCCCGGACTTTTTTATTTTTGCCAAGATTAACTTTGTTAGTAACGTGTTAGTAGTAGCGATTTAGGTTAGTTTTTTTAGGACGCTGTTATAAGCTTTCTCATTGACGATTTTTAGTGTGTCCATAAGCTCGTCCATAACTTCCCACGCCCTATCCTGCGCTACATTCCCGACCGCTTTCAAAAATTCACTGCCGGAGGGTTTTATTTTCTTGGCCGGCGCAGGCTCTGCAGAATACAGCATTGGGGGCGCTTTCGCCTGCAGTTGCTCCCCGCCTTGCTCGTTACGGATAATGTAGAGCGCCGCCAGTTTCTCATAGTTTGTCCAGCTCGATTCTTCTGTTTCAAGTCGAGCTATCCAGCGCTTGACCTCATTCTCGTCGACCATAGGGGTGCACCCCCTTTAGTCCTCGATCGTGTCCATGCAGCGCTGGATGGCTCTGCGGATGCTTTCGTCGTCGGCGTTGTCCAGCATCTCCTGCAACTGGCGCTTCATATCGTCCCGGGCACCGTCCCGGGAATAATGGCCGCGGACATAATGGGTGCCCCGGCGGGCATAAGAGCTGCCTTTACCATAGGTTCCGCGCATGTCCGCCTCCCAGTCACCGGCCTGGGAATATCGGCGCTGGGAATAGCCGTCATCCTCCAGCATCTCGATCTTGTCAATGTTTTTGATGGTGTCGGTCAGCTTGTGCACGATGTCGAGGTCACACGCGCCAAGTTCTCCCTTGCGGGTAATCTCGTCCAGCTCCTTGCAGAGCATATCGCGCAGGTCATACATAGATTTCATACCCATTGTTCATTCTCCTTTCTCAGCAAACTCTTGTAATGATAAGGTTCGCGTTTCTCACGTCAATGTCCTCGCCACTAACGTTGCGGATGGACAGCGACGCGCAGCAGCCCTTTGTAACGTCAACGTACTCGGATGCCGCCACATTGAAAAACGCCTCCGCCGCTGTGGGCGTCACCGTCGCAACGGAGGACGGCAGAGGTTCACCGTCAACCGCAATGGCAACGGAGATGGGGCCGGGGGTCCCGCCGGCGCTTACGGCAATATTGCCGATAAAGTCCACCTTGTAGCGGACGCGGCACTGGGAGCAGTTACCCCGGAGATTAAACAGGCCAGAGCCTGCGCGATGGGTCACAAGGCCCTTTGTGCAGGGGATCAGCGCCTCGGTAAAAAGCACGTTCTGATTTGCCGCTACGGTCTGTGCAGCAACAGCAGTATATTCAGGCATGGAAAACTCCTTTCTAAAAATACAGCGGCGGAGCGATTGCCCCGCCGCGTTGTTGTAGTATCAGCACGGGGCTGACCATTTTGCTTGCGATTTTGTTGGTGTTGCCAAAATCGCAAGCAAAAAGCTATGCTATGCAGTTGTCAGCAGCCGCAACCGGCAAACTGGTTGCAGCAATAGGGGTTCTGCACCGTGTAGGCCGGAATGGGAGAAGGCCGGAGCTGAGACACCAGATAACTGTTCTGCGCCGCCTGGCTTGCCGCCAGCTTCAAACCCTGGTTCTCGGCCTGGAGGTCAGAGAGCTTGCTCTGCGTCAGGAAGTCGAGGATTGCGCGGCTGTTGCTGTTAGCGTTGTCGATGATGTCGCGGGTTGCGTTCTGCACGGTGTTGCGCGTGTCGCACGCCTGCGCCGCCATGTCGTAGCGCACCTGGGCGATAGCTGCACGGTTTTCGCAGCAGCAATTAGCGGCCTGCATCTGCATGGCGTTGAGTTGCTGCATCAGCGCCGCCTGCTGGTTGCTGCGGGAAAGCTCGGCCTGTGCAAAGCCGTTTGCCATCGCCATGTTGGTGCCATTGACAAGCTGCGCCTGCTGGTAAAATCCGTCGCAAAGGCCCTGATTTACACTGTCGATCTTGCGCTCGACATTGGCAAAATCAGAGGTCAGCACATAGCCATCGACCACGCCGCCGGAATTGCCGGCGTTGTTTCCCCAGCCGTTGCCGCCCCAGCCGCAGAACACAAACAGGAAAAGAATGATGATCCACCACGCGCCATCGCCGCCGAAGCCGCCAAAGCCGCTGTTCATCATGCCGGTAGGCGCAACAGGCATAGTGGCCTGAACGCCGCCGTCAGAAAGAGACATAGTATCACTCCTTTGAAAAATTTTTATTCATCAAATCGTGGCCACGATGTTGATTTATGTTGATGATTACTGCATCAGGCTTTGAAACTGCTTCGCCATCTGCTGTAGCTGATTAAGCTGCTGCTGGTTTAGCCTACCACTCTGCAAGAGCTTTTCGACCTCGGCTTTGGGGTCGCCCTTGAAATTTGCTTTGAACTGGTTGAACTGCTGAACCATCTGGGCAAAGTTCCCCATAGGCCCCTGCCCGCCGCCCAGCGCGGCCATGAACGGGTTAGTCATCGTCCTCGTCCTCCTCTACCTTGCGCTTTTTCTTGCCCTTTATTTCGCCCACAAGCGCTGCCAGAGCGTCAAACTCTTTGCGGGTGACAAATTCCACGCCCTTTTCCTGCGCCGCTGTGCGTGGCGTTTCTGCGCGCTCTACAAGGTCGTAAATTTTAAGCGTCGGTTTCCCGCTTGCGTCTGCCTGCTTGAGGTAAACGGTGG
>ERZ773225.1408-NODE-1408-length-29235-cov-4.880569_pt1 | contig 29235 bp, 18 predicted proteins | sample MGYA00580993_ERZ773225 | MGnify/ENA primary metagenome ERZ773225 (study PRJEB29015, sample SAMEA2737748) | human gut metagenome | biome: human gut; feature: human-associated habitat; material: faeces | place: China | collected 2012 ...
TAAACCGAGTGAAAGAAAAACAGCTTATGGACGCAAAAGCAATCAATAAGTTCCCAATACGGGAATACCTTGCCTCACGGGGCATCCGTCCGGCCAAGGATAGAAGTTATTGTGGCTTGTATCATTCGCCGCTGCGCGAAGATCATATGCCGAGCATGAAAGTGGACTATGACAAGAATCTGTGGATCGACTATGGTGCAGGCGAGGGCGGCACGCTGATCGACCTCGTGATGCACATGGAGCGGTGCGATGCCGGAGAGGCCATGCGGCGGCTGGAGCAATGGATAGATGGGGGCCCTATTTCTTCTTTTATAGGAAAAAATACAGCCCCGCAACGTCCACCCTCAATTGTAGTCGAGAGGGTGCGGCCGCTGGAAAACCCTGCTTTGCTTGACTACCTCATGGAGCGGGGCATCGACCTTGATACAGCTCGTATGCATTGTTCGGAGGTGCATTATCGCGTAGCGGACAAATCCTATTTCGCAGTTGGATTCCGAAACGATGCCGGAGGGTGGGAGCTGCGCAACCGCTATTTCAAGGGCTGCACCTCGAAAGCCCCGACGACCCGACGCGGCGATTATCCGACGTGCCTCGTTTTCGAGGGATTTATGGACTACCTTTCGTTTCTGACGCTCAAGCGCAACCCGAACCCGCCGCACAATATCGTCGTGCTGAACTCGGTAACGAACCTTGCCAAAGCCGTTCCGTTCATCGCGTCGCACGAACGGGTCTATACCTACCTCGACAATGACGAGGCGGGGCGAAAGGCGACCTCTGAATTGAAAGCCGCCTGCCGCAATATCTCCGACCAATCCGTCCACTATCGGCCGCACAACGATTTGAACGACTACCTGCGCAGCCATCGTCCCGTGAAAGGACACAAGCAGTCGCGCGGTCGCAAGTTGTAACGTCGCCCACCATTCGGCCGCTCCGCGTCCGCGGCTTTTCTTCCACAGAAAAGCCATAGCTTATTAGGGCATTTTCCCTGCAATCACTCTACGAGTGGCAGTCAAAAAGCCCATAAGCGAAGGGATGCCCTCTCGACACCCATGTTTGTCTATGGCATACGGACGGGATTTTACAAACCATAGCATAGGAATAATTATCACAAAAACGCAAAAGATATGAGCAATACACAATATGCGGTTTGCCACCTGCAACGTGGCAGCGGTAATGACAGCGGAATGTCATGTCATATAGAAAGAAAGGATGCAAACGGGAAGAAATACATTCCCGTCAATGCCGATGCGAACAGGACACAGCTTAATCGGGAACTTATTGCATTTCCTGCCGGAGTAAAGAACAGGACGGATGCCATACAATTCAGAATAATCCATACCGGACTACACCGCAAGGTCGGCAAGAATCAATGCAAGGCTATTCGCATCATCCTGACCGGGACACATGATCAGATGATGAGAATTCAGGATAGCGGTCGTCTGGACAAATGGATAGATGCCAACCTGAAATGGCTTCGGGAGACTTTCGGAAGCGAGAACCTTGTTTCCTGTGTGCTGCACATGGACGAGAAGACACCGCACCTGCACGCTACTGTCGTACCCATTGTCACCACCGAACGCCTTAGAAAGAAACGCGAAGGCGAGAAAAAGTACGAGACTAAATCCGGACCGAGGCTTTCTGCCGATGACGTGATGCGGCGTAGCAAGCTGCACGAATACCAGAACAGTTATGCCGCAGCCATGAAACCGTTCGGATTGCAGCGTGGAATAGTCGGCTCTACTGCCAGACATCAGGCAAATTCGGAATACTACAAGCAACAGGTAAGTCGGTACGAGGAAGACATTGCCAGATTGCAGGCCGACATTGAGAAAGCGCAAGAGGGCAAGAGCACTATCCTCTCATGGTTCGGCAAAGGTGATTTGGCCAAAGCGAAGAAGGAACTTGCCGAAAAGGATGAACTGATAGCCAAACTGAAAGATCGAATCCGGACACTCAAAGCAGAGAAAGCACAACTTCAGGAACGGCACAAATCGGAAATGGAGCGACTTCGGAACGGTTATCAGAAAGAGATAGACAAGGTAATCAGCCGAGCGGAGGTAGCCGAGCGACAGTCAAAAGAAAAGGATTCTGTTATAAATAGGCAAAATCAACGCATAGACCAACTTGACCGCAAGGCCAACCCTCAGCGTTACCGTCTGTCATCGGGGGCGGAACTTGTCCGTATCAATGTACCTAACTACCGTAATCCGTCGCTCCATATCTGGACACGGGTAGGTAATGAGGTTTTCGAGGACACCAAGTTCCAGATAGATTATAATGTGGCTCAAGCCCATTTTAACCGTCAGATTACGGACGAAGAATTTGTCAATACCATCTTCGAGCCGCAAGAGCAGGTCAATGAAATACAAGCCAATCTGCTTGGAGTAGCCTTTGAACTTGCTATAGGTGGCCCAGCTCAAGTACATGTCGGAACTGGCGGAGGCGGGTCATCTCCTGAGTTGCCGTGGGGAGAACAAAAAAACAGGTCAAGACGAAGTAAATAACAGTTCGGTTCGGCAAAGGAACTGTATCAAACTATTCTATTTTGATACAGTTCCTTTAACTTGCCATATGTTCTCTATATCAATTGTTTCGTTTTCTGGGCGAAATCCAGCTTCTATCTTACCTATTTGTACAACAAGTGGCATTTCAGCAAGTTGACCTGCAATTACACAAACCCCTGTTGATAAAATCGGCAATGATTCAACCGAAACCTTATCTAAATATGAAATTGTGTTGTTTACTTGTTGTATGTCCTTTTCATTAACAAGTCGATGAATGAAATAATTATGTAATTGTGATATTATTGTAGAGGAAATATCCGATGGTCGCTGACTAGCAATAGTCATGAATACTCCGAATTTTCGACCTTCTTTAATAATTTCTTCAAAAACTTCTAGTCGATAATCTTTCCATTCTTCACTTTCACGTGTTGATTGATAAGACAATATATTATGTGCTTCATCTACTATCAAATTCAAATATTTTTGAGCTTTCCCTGCTTTTTTATGCTCGTTGTATAATTTGTTGGTTAGCAATAATGGAAGACGCTTCTTTGTATCAGTATTTACATCACTTAAATCAATAACTACAACATTAGACTCGCCCCAAAAATCACCAATATCTTTTGAAGAATTAAATATACGAGAGATGTCTGATTCTGATTGACGAAGTTTATGAATTGCAGGAGCAATGTGTTCATTTAGAGCCCTGTTCGCTAACACATCGTATATCATTCGCATATACATTATGCATATGAAATTATGGATAAAACTATCGGTGAAATTAAATTGATCTACTTGTATGTAAATGATAAGATTTTCTATTTGATCCGGTTGTTCTTGGAAGTTAATAAAAACACCATTTGAATCGGAATAATAACAACAACTTTTGTTGTGATAATGAATATCGGATTTTAATCCGATATCCAACCCATGAACATCGTATTTAGGAGGAAGTATCTCTCCCACATAATCAAGGAGCAATTCACTCTTGACCTTATCAGACATTGTCAATATATCCTTGATTTGTTTTTTCAGAAAATTCCTAAACTTATTCTCATCCTTATCAATCTTCTTATATAAGTCGATACTTCTTGCAATGAAAGGTCGTTGTGTCTTTTCTGTCGCATTAGAAAATATACTCAATAGGTTAATATCTAAGAAGTCATCATCAGCTAATGGAATTTTATCTCCATTAGTTTTTCTTGTGCTCAATTTATATACTTTTTTATCGGAATCAGGAATAATACTATTATGAGAAGAATACTCTCCGTTAAAATCAAAAAATAAAAATTGAGCATTCTCCCTAAATGCACCATTACTAGAATAATGGGTAAAAAGCTGTCTATAAATTTTAGCTAATGTATATGATTTGCCTGATCCTGTATTGCCAAATATTCCGATATGACTAGAAAAAAGTTTTCCAATACCAAGCTTTACGGGGACAAGTGAATCATTTGCGAGATGACCTACCTCAATAGTTCCTTTGCCGGAGCCAGCGAATGTATGAATAAGATCAAATTCTTCAGTTGTTAAAAGATGACACTCGTTGTCAATTAATGGCAATTCATTAACTCCACGACGGAAAGTCTGATTATCGATAAAACCAATTAATTTGACAATTAACGTCCTATTAATGGTTTCTTCCGCTGAGATCAATACTTTATCTTCTTGTTTACTTTCATCTATATATTCTGATTCTACTTTTCCAATAATCGGAGTGTATCCTTTAAGAATTTTCACATAGCTTCCTACAGAAACATTTTTTATCAATGCCCCTTTGTAAATCAGATGGGAAGAATTTTTATTATGATCTACACGAATCTTGACCTCACGCCCATTTACAGAATATACTATTCCAACTCTAAATACTGAGTTATGTATCCCTATATGCTTGTTATTCATAACTTGCGTGGATTGTTTTATTGATATATTCGAAAATCTTATTAACAGCGTTCATGTCTAAATGCTCAATATCACTGACCGCGTTTTTATATTCTTCATCCACGTTTAATTCTTTTATTTTCGTTGGCGTAATAATAAGAATATTGTTATTGACACAAGTAGAATCAATACCTATATTCTTTTTAAACGACTCCTCTTCTTCATCACAATACGCAAAAATAATCACTTTTAAAGTTGGATTATTTTCTGCCGAACGTCTTGTAAGTGTAGCAATATGTTCATCGGCAAATGAAAAGCCTACAACAAAAAGGACTGAATTCTCTTTTTCCAACGCATTGGAATACAAGCGCATTAATTCATAGAAATGATAATCAAGTACCGTTTCTGCAAATTTTCTTTTTGTCGGATTAACTATGATAAATTTCTTGTATTCAGTAATGAAAGCATCATACTCAGAAGCTTCGTACAATAACTCAAGTTCCTCTGCACCTTCTATAATTTGCTCATATGTTTTTTCTGTTTTTCTTCCATCAGAACCAATATTAAACAGATTTACAAATCTATCATCTCCCATTTTTTTAATTTCCTCATCTACATAATAGCTCCAAAAACGTTCATGTACAATGTGATTATTATATCCACTCCAATTGATAGAACCGTGTATTTTGAGCAGATTAAATACCGGAATTTCAGAAGTGTGCTGAAAATGTATACTCGTCTGCATAATGGATTTCATAAAGTTAGCTTCATCATAGATTGGATTGATACTTCCTCTAAAGCCATCATTTAACTCTATTCCCATCCCATTAGCAGCATCTTCAATCATTAAGTCGATATTTGTCGTAAATGTATTCAACTGTTTTTTGAGAATACGCGAATGCCTTTTGTTTAATAGGCTATTCCATGTAATTAGATAGTTTTGATAATTTTTCTTCGTTTCTGAATAATCATCTCCAGATTTATGATATAATCTATTTGGCGCGATAACTGAATCGTAAAATGCCTTGTATATAGAAGCTTCTGCTATTTTATATTTAGGCTCAAAATGAGAAGTCATATCATCATTTAGTCGAGTGAGTAATTTCTCTATTGAGCCTAAGGTGGCGAGATATGGGCGTGATGCACCAGAACCAATTAAGAAATTGATATTTGCAGATTGGATATAATATGTTAGTTCCTTGATATTCATATTTAACAACCTCCATTTATGTTATTCATGCTTCTTATAGTTCTCTACCTGCTCCAGAACTTTCTGGAAGACCTCTTCATCCCATTGAGGAGGATAACCTTCTTTGTAGAGAAGATATGTAAGTTGGCTGGCAAGTTTGCTTTTTAGGTTGTCGTTATTCAACCAATCGGCATAAACTGCAGTATCATCAATCAGTGTCTTGATTTTCTTTGCCAATTCAATACACAGTTCATCCGCATATTCAAAACCGTGTTTGTCCCGAACTTCGACAAGGACATCAAAGAATGCTTTCTCCTCAAAAGTAATCCCCAAAACCTTGAATTTCTCACTGTCAGCCTTAAGTTCTTTCAGGATATTCATCAGCTTGTTCGACAGTCCGTTGATTTTGTATGAAACGATGTCACATACATCATTCACCACGTTCTGTGTCACTTCATTGGTGAATATCAACTTGTCCCTTGTATTATAGGCATCTATCGTATCTTCAAGCATTTTCTGGAAATGTTCAGCCTGAATCTTGTTTGTCCGGCTGTATGCTCTGATGGCTTTAGCGACAAGTTTACAAAGAATCTGGAACTTGGTGAACGGCATTTTTATTTCATCGACCTCTTTGGCAAATGAGTCGCTGAAAATATTTTCTTCAACACCTTCATTCATGACCCGCTCCACGCCACTTGCAAGAATCGCTTCTTGAACCATCTGTTCCACGTGTCTGTTCATGCTCTCCGTATCATGCTCTGTAGTAGTCATTTTGTTCACATATGAGCAGATGCCCATGAAACATTGACTCCATGCGACTTCGTCTTCTGTCAGGATTCCGGCTGGGTTACAGATATTATAAGCAGAGCGCAGTCGTTTGACATGTTCCTTGAAAAGTTTGAGGAAGGAAACCTCTCCTTTCCGTTCAACACTGTTGGCAAGGATATATTCTGCCGCTTCCTGAATAAACTGAAGTCGGGCAAGGTCATTGTTCCCGAAAAAACGGTCAAATACCAATCCTGACAATCGCTCTTGCAAAAGTTGCAGTTCGTTCTGCAATACTTCATGTGCAACCTCCAAATCTTCCTGAGGTCCGACTTCACCACCATATTTTTTCATGGCCTTTTTCATCTCTTCGCGAATGCCTATGTAGTCGATGATAAAGCCACACTCTTTTGTGCCGAATTTACGGTTTACACGCGAAATAGTCTGAATGAGCGTATGTTTCGATAACGGTTTATCGTTATAAAGCATTGTCAGGCATGGCACATCGAATCCCGTAATCCACATATCTACATTGATGGAGATATGGAAATTCGATTTTTCCGATTTGAACTCTGCATCAAGGAACTTACGATATTCCTTGTCGCCAAGCAGATTGTAAAGTTCCTTTTCATCGTCCTTATCCCTGGTCATGACCATATTGACAAATGCAATGTCATGCAGCTTGTTCTTTTCGTCTGCGGTCAATACAAGTTCATTCAATGCTTTCTTCTTCTCGAACCAGTCGGGCTGCATCTCCCGCATGATTTTATACAACCTGAATGCTATTTTGCGGTCGGCGCAAGTAATCATGGCCTTTTGCAAACGGTCTGTGGTCTCTGTTCTTCGTTTATAGTCTTCGATAATATCTTTTGCAACACGATGAAGGACATCTTCATCACCGATAATCACCTCCATACTCGACATGGCGGCTTTGCTCTTGGCAATATCCTCCGGCGTTGCCCCTTCGTCCGCACATAGGCGATAATATTTTTCTACTTTCTCTGCCTGTTCTTTATTGAGAAATACACGAGCCAATCGGGGATCATATTTGATTGGGACAGTGATGCCGTCATCCTCCGACTCCTTCATCGTATATTGATCTACAACCTTCCCAAATACATGTACGGTTTCGTCAATGGGTGTTCCCGTAAAACCTACGTATGTAGCGTTAGGCAATGCATCCCGCAGATATTTGGCAAAGCCATATGTGATTTTCGCTCCTATCTTGTCGGTATCTCCTTCGGCTTGGATGGACAGTTTAGAACCTATATTGTTTTGGGAGCGATGCGCTTCATCACTTAAGCAAATGACATTGGAACGTTCTGTAAGCAATCCTGTAGTCTCTGCGAATTTCTGAATTGTGGTAATATAGACCCCGCCAGTCTTGCGCATACTCATCTCTTCTGCAAGTTCCTTTCTTGTTTCAAAGACTTTTACAGCTTCGTCTTCAAGATATTGTTTCGAGCGACAGAATAGTTTCCCTGTCTGTGTCTCCAAATCCTCCCTGTCTACTATGATAAGAATAGTCGGGCTACCCAGTTGCTTTCTGCATCGCAAAGCCAGTTGGCGGGCAAGGAACAGCATGGTATATGTTTTTCCACACCCTGTGGCTCCGAAATATGTACCACCCTTACCATCACCTCCGACAGAACGCAAATGATTCAGGATATGATCCCGCAGTTTGCGTGTAGCAAAGAACTGCGGATAACGGCATACGATTTCAGTCGTGTCGTCTTCTTTTGTAGGATCGGGAAAATAGACATAATCCCGTAATATCTCCAATATGCGTTCTGGAGAAAGTGCTCCGCGAATAAGTGTACGAAGTGTGTCAAGTCCCTTTCCGGCTTTGTCCTCATTCTCAATCTTTTTCCATTCGTAGAAAAATTCAAATGGCGTGTATGTCGTACCCAAAGCATTCTTTGCACCATCGCTGATTACCGCCAATGCGCAATATTTCAGTAATGCCGGAATATCCCGCATATAGCGCGTGCAAATCTGCGTATGTGCATCATGTATAGTAGCGTTTTGTTTGGTCGGATTTTTTAGTTCGATGATGCAGACAGGTATACCGTTTATGAAAAGTAGTATGTCGGGGCGACGGTTCTCTCGACCTTGCTCCATAACAAACTGATTGACACAACGGAAAATATTATGGTCTGGATGCTCAAAGTCAATGTATTCCAAACGGAACGGATTATCCCGACCATCGCTATATGCAAAATCATACCCGTCACGATAGAGCAAAAAAGCATTCCGGAGAGCGTAATAGTCATTCTGTCCGCCTGTATTACGCAGATTGGCGACAATGCTGTCCATCTCGGAGGTGGTCAAATTCTTGTCTTTGTATTGAACGGTGAGAAAATTCCTTAAGTCCTCTTCAATGAGTGGATCGGTATATTTCCTGTGAATGTCATCACCAAATGCATATTGCCAGTGTGCCTCTCGAAGAAGCTCGATGGTTGCTTCCTCGAACTGGCTTTCATAGAATTTTCCGTTTGATATCATGACGTATGTTTTACAAATTCAATGACAGCGTTAACTAATGCAAAGATTTCTGCTATTGCGGCTATTGACGCTTCCCATTTCCCAGATTTATCAAAATTATCAAAGAGCCTTTTAAAAGGAAATGTCAATAGTCTAAATAATACACAAAACCCTCTGTATAACTTTGTTAAAGGCACAAAAAGTATGGCGAAATTTTGTTTTAGCACCTTTTGAAGTTTCTTTCTCCCTTTTTCATAATCAACAAATATCTGATGGCAATATGTGGCAGCATCTCTGTCATCCCATCTTTCATGATACAACATCGAATATAACGAATAAATTGGATCTGAAATATAATGATCAGCGGCAATACTATTTATTGCATCATCACTATTGACTTCTGCAAAATGTAAACTCTCTGCAATTTCAATTAAGTCCTTTGTATCAACAAAACCATATTGCTTCCTAGCATGTAGTCTTTTTGCTACATGTTTTTGAATAATATCAATATGCTTGATATATTCATCTGCAATGTTGATTTTTCTAACAGCATTGCGAATTTGATATATAATTTCAATCAGACCAACAACTGTCAATATGATTAAAAACCAAAAGCAGAATATATGTAGATTATCTATCGTGATAAAATCTTTAAAATCTTGCCACATCGTTTTATAAATTAAGAGTTAATTACATGTTGAAGCAATGCCGAACAAACTTCTCGTGAAAGCCGATCGGCTTCTTCGGCTATCTGCTTGGCTTCATTTGCGCACTTATAGATATTGACGATTGCACGCTGAACGTCAATGGGGGGAATCGGTATCTTACAACGTTTCATATCTTCAAATGAAAATGCTTCACGTGCACTTCCCCATGAGTTAAAACGGGCATAACGATCGAATTCCGATCGACAGAACCATAGGTAAAGAAAATTTGGTAAAATATTTTCTTTATCCACGTTGAATACAGCCGAAATAGATGAAACAATATAAGTTTTATCTGAATCGTTTAATCCTAAACTCATTTTATCTCCACGACGAGAGGTGTCAGGTACAAAAGCGATTTCTTTAGGCTTTACCAATTTATACGAATTTAACGAGACTCCATCCAAATTCGCTTTTGTTTCAATTAAACCTTTTGATGTCGCTATTCCACGAACATCTTGTTCTGCAAATTTACCTTCTAAATTACGTTCATTACATTCTTCAATGTACGGTCCGATTTCCTGCAATGGATATGTGTGCTTCAATTCTTGGATATAACTTTGACACACCTGCATAAGTGGGGCTGCCTTAGCCTCGTTTTGTTCTTTGATTTCCCGGAATGCTTTCCACGCTTTCACAACTTTCTGCTGTTCGGCAGGAGATGGTAACGGAATCTCAATGTCAAGGAAGCGTGGCCAGTCCAAGTTAGCTCGAACACTGGAGTCGCTAATGAACCAGCCATAACGATCGCTTTCGGCACGATTAAAATAGACTTATTAGTCAAAACGGGTGCTGAAACGCCTCAAAAACAGGAAAACGCCACGCTATAGGTCAAAACGGGTGCCGATAGCGTGGCATTCTATTTGATTTTCAGTATATTTTGGCATTTGAAAATATAGAAATTGCATTATGAACAAAAAAATGCCCGACATGCAATTCCCCCATTGTAAAGAAGGACGGAAAACGCAAAAGCGTCCAACGATACAAGTGCATGGTTTGTGGACGCCGCTTCAGCGGCGGGCGTGATTTTACAAAAGAAGACATCTGGGAGATGTACCTGCACGGCAAGCAGACAATAGCCCAGATCAGTGAAACTACAGGTCTCAGTGCTTCGACCGTGACACGTCGGCTTGCCTCCATTTCGTTCAGCTGGGAACAGCCTAGGATCAAAGGAAGCGGTGTGATACATCTCGACGCCACGTATTTTGGGCGCAATACAGGAGTGCTGCTGGCTCTGGAAAGCGGAAGCGGCAGACTTCTTTACATGAAGCATATCGCCCACGAGCACATCAGTGATTACGAGGACGCTGTGAAACATATAGTAGGATGCGGGTATGCCATTCAGGGGATTGTCATTGATGGTTTTCAAAAGCTGTTTACCGTCCTTTCGGAATACAGAATACAGATGTGCCAGTTCCACATGGTGGCGATAATAAGAAGAAAACTGACCAAGAATCCGCAACTTGAGGCAGGAAAGGAGTTATTGGATCTTGCATACCGTCTAAAAGACATGAATGAAAGTGCATTCGTCAGTGCATTTGAGAAATGGAAGAGGAAATGGCATGACTTCCTGAAAGAAAAGACGGTCAACGAGATTACCGGACGCACGATATATACCCATCAACGGCTCAGATCTGCCATGGTCAGCATATCGACCTACCTTCCTTTTTTTGTTTACATACGAGAAAGTCAGAGGTATGCCCAACACAAACAATATGATCGAAGGCACATTCACCGACATGAAGAAAGCCTTGCGGAATCATCCGGGAATGATTGAGGAAAACCGCAAGCGGATGATGAACGGGTTTTTCTTGGCATATGCCAAATTGCATAATGAAAAAGGAGACAACCGCTAAGGCCATCTCCTGAATCGCATTATGCATATTGGACGGCTTTATTCCTGGCGGAGGTGCTCCCCAGCAGAGCTCCGTTACGCTTTAAGCCGCAATGCAAAATAACAAAATACAGATGAATCCACCAAAAACGGGTGCCATTTTCAGCACCCGTTTTGACCTATAGAGCGAAAGCGCTCGCATCAAATATGTGTTCAAAAGTTTTGAATGGTCATATCATACTGACAGACACCAGTATTACAACGATTTTAGCACCCGAAATGACCTATACGCCTTTTTTGTTTGGGTTCGGGGTGTTTAATGGAATTTCTCGAAATACGGAGTTTTCGGTCAAGAGGGTGGGGCTTTGCCGGTCACGAATTCTGGAGTTTTGTCGGCCAAAAGGGTGGGGGCTTTGCCGGTCACGAATTCTGGAGTTTTGTCGGCCAAGAGGGGTGGGGCTTTGCCGGTCACGAATTCTGGAGTTTTGTCGGCCAAGAGGGTGGGGCTTTGCCGGTCACGAATTCTGGGGTTTTGTCGGCCAAGAGGGTGGGGCTTTGCCGGTCACGAATTCTGGAGTTTTGTCGGCCAAGAAGTCTGGAACTCTATCGGTCTCGGGTCCTGGGCTCTGTTGGCCATGAAGTCTGGAACTCTATCGGCTATGAACAATCCGCTTCGGCGAGCGGATGCCCTTCATTCGTTTGAGCAGTATCGGCATACGTGCGAGCCGATTCCTCGACGATCTCGGATGCTGCCGCAAAATGCCGACCGTACCGTTCCCTTCTCCGATGCCTCGACGATCGCCGCAACGACCCCGGCCTCAATAATTGTCGAGATTGCGGCGATGCAGGATGTCCATATGAACGTAATTGTTGCGGCGCTGCGGTTTGGTCCCCTTGATGACGCATTCCGCGAAGGCCGTCAATGCCTGGAACGATTGTAACGGAATATGCCTGGTGACCAGGTATTCGATATGTCCGTTGCTCAGGCTGGCCAGGTTGCGATCGAGATCGTCGAATCCGACGACGATGCGCTCCGGATCGGGATTGCGGCGCAGGTAGTCGTCGATCAGGAAGATACGCGAATTGGTCATTGCCAGATGTTTCACCTCGGGATGCTCCCGGAAAAAACGCTCCAGGGTCGCATATGCCTGGTCGGGTTGTTCGGGATGGATGAACAGCGTATGGATGCGGCACTGGGGAAATGTCTCCTCGATGTAGTCGAGAAAACCGTGACGGCGCGGTGCATTCGGGTCGGCCTTGTGTTTCCGGTCGCGAATCAGTCGGATCAGCGCGATATCCTGCACCTCGCAACGGGTCGTAAGCAAAAAGGCTCCGAGCGCCCCGCTTTTGTAGGGGTCCACGCCGTAGTACAACAGATAGTCGAGGTCGTCGATCTTGTTGTCCACGAATGCGTAGGGAATGCCGGCCTCTTCCAGCCGTTGCGCGAACGCGACGACCTCCTCTTTGAAAACGGCGTTGGTAATGACGCCCATCGGCCGGGTCCGCAGAATCTCGTCGCTGCAACGGCGATACGATTCGGTGTCGGTTTGATCGTACAGATGGAAGTCGAGTTTGATATTGTAGTGCGACAACGCTTTCACGCCGTCTCGGAATCCGTCGAAAATCTTTTCCCAATATTCGCCCGGCCGGAATTCCGGAATGAGGCATGCGAACGTATATTCCCGCTTCAGGGCGAGCGACGATGCGTTGGGATTGGCCGTATAACCGAGCTGCGAAATCGCTTTCTGTACCTTGTCTATCGTTTTCTGAGACACGCGCCCGCGCTTGTAGACCACGCGGTCGACCGTGCCTCGCGACACCCCGGCCAGCGCTGCGACGTCGAAGATGGTGATTGGCGTTTTGCTTCTCTGTTTGGTCATCGATCGATTTTTTGTACAAATTTATAAAAAATGCTAACTATATACAACTTTACACCTTGTCAGTTTCTTGATTGTCGCTTCCTTAGGACGGTCATATGCTCGCTGCCTTTGGCCGCCCCGCTGAAACGGGGTTTTCGAGGAAAACAGCTGCTCATCGTTCTTTCGAGAGTTTTTGTCCCCGGAGTTGGCTGACCCGTTCCTAAATTCCCCTATCGGTGGGGACTTTAGGTGTAACCCTCAACGTGATAGGGGTTTAAGGCGGGTTTAGTGCGAAATCGTATATAATTTCCTAAAAAATAACGATTAGTTTGGAAAAATAAGAAATAAATTCTATTTTTGCATCATAAGCGGGCACGTGCACGCTTTTGCAAACCGAAAACAGGTATTATGGAAAAACGCAAAATCACAATCATCGGAGCCGGTATGATGGGATCGGCTCTGGCATTTCCTGCGGCTGAAAACGGCCATGAAGTGCACATCGTCGGCACTTGTCTCGACGACGAAATCATCGACGGTTATCTGAAAACCGGAAAACACGAAAAGTTCTGCCGTCCGTTCCCCGAAAATGTAAGTTTCCATTATTTCAAGGAGTGGGAGCAGGTCGTCGAGGGTTCGGATTTCGTGATCGGCGGCGTTTCCTCGTTCGGCGTCGACTGGTTTTTGGAGGAAATTCTTACGCGACTCGATCCGAAAATCCCGGTGCTGTCCGTTACGAAGGGACTTCGTGCTACGGACGACGGGTCGTTGCTCTCCTATCCGGGCTATTGGATGAGCGAACTGGCCAAGCGCGGTATCGTGCGTGACATCTGTGCGATCGGCGGCCCTTGTACCTCCTATGAACTGGTATTCATGGACCCGACCGAGGTGGGGTTCTGCGGCAAGGACAACGAAGCGCTGCGGATGATGAAGCAGGCTATGCAGCGTCCTTATTATCATATTTCGCTGACCAACGACGTGATCGGACTCGAAAGCGCCGTGGCTCTCAAGAATGCCTATGCCATGGCCGTAACGCTGGCTGTCGGTCTGAATATCCGCTGGCACGGCGAGGAGGAACCCCAGCATTATAATTCGCAAGCGGGCACGTTCACGCAAGCGGTTCGGGAGACGCATGCCCTGATGCTCATGCAGGGTGGCGAGTTCGAGTCGGAGTGCATCGGATTGGGCGACCTTTATGTAACCATCTTCAGCGGGCGTACGCGACGTTGCGGCGTATTGATGGGCAAAGGGTTGAACTACGATCAGGTCACGGAGGCGCTTGCCGGCATTACGCTCGAAAGCCTGGTGATTACCCGCATCATGGGCAATGCCATCCGTCGCAAAGCCGAGCTCGGTCTGGTCGATTTGAGGGATTTCCCGCTCTTGATGCACATCGTCGACATCCTCGACCACGGCAAATCCGATTCCGACATTCCCTGGGAGGCATTCACCTTCGAGCACCTGAAATGAATGTCCGGGGTCCGATCGTAACGACTCGGCTCCGCACCTTATCGCAAATCCGTTTTTCGGGGGATTGTCCCCCATCTAAACTATTAACTAAGACCTATGAAACAACTTTTACGCCTCGTCGGACATCTGCGACTTCACGTCGCAGCTTGTCTGCTGGCTTGTCTTTCGGCGCTTGCCGCCGAAGCGCAGCCAGCGCAATCGTCTCCGGCCTCCCAATCCGGACGCAAGACGGTTTCCGGTGTCGTTCTGGATGCCGAGACCGGGCAGCCGGTCGTCGGTGCGCAGGTATGGCTCAAGGATACGACGATCGGATCGGTGACCGACTCTTCGGGCCGATTCGAGATCGCCTATTCGGGAAATTACTCCGTATTGAACGTGTCGTTCCTGGGGTATGAAACCCGCGAAGTCGTTTTCTCGCCGGGTGCCGCGGTGACCGTGAAACTTACTTCGTCGTCGACTTCGGTCGACGAGGTGGTAGTCGTCGGCTACGGCGTCCAGAAGAAAGCCAGCGTCGTGGGAGCCATCGCCACCGTCTCGGTGACCGATATCAAGGCGCCGGTGGCGAAGATATCGAACAACCTGGCCGGACAGCTCGCCGGTGTCGTTTCCATCCAGCGTTCCGGCGAACCGGGTGTGGGATCAACGTTCTGGATCCGCGGTATCAATACGTTCGGAGCGGCGAAGACACCGCTCATCCTGGTTGACGGCGTCGAACGCGATATGGACCTGGTCAATGTCGAGGATATCAAGGAGATGTCCATCCTCAAGGATGCTTCGGCGACGGCGATCTACGGTGTTCGCGGCGCCAACGGCGTCGTTATGATCACCACGCGCGACGGTTCGATCGGAAAACCCAAAGTCTCGCTTTCGTTCGAGGCGGGTATGCTCTCACCGGTGAAAGTCCCCGAGATGCTGAATTCGGTGCAGTTCGCCCGGATGTATAACGAAGCCTACGGCGGAAAATTCTTCTCCGACGAGGCCATCGAACGCTATCGGAACGGTTCCGATCCCGACCTCTACCCGAATGTGGACTGGCTCGGCCAGCTTTATAAAAACCATTCCTGGAACGAGAAGGTCAATCTGAGCGTCAGCGGCGGCGGTAGTATCGCCAAATATTATATTTCGGGATCGATCTACAACGAAAACGGATTGTTCGCCGTCGACAATATGAAGAACTACGATACGTCGCTCTATTACCAGCGGTATAATTTCCGGTCCAATGTCGACGTGCAGGTGTTTCCCCACACGAAACTGAATATCAACCTGGGCACCTCGTTCGAACGCAAGAACGAGCCGGGCGGCGATACGGGCAATATCTGGAGATACTCGCTTGCGACGTCACCCAACGCATTTCCGCTTTTCTATTCCGACGGCACGCTGGCCGGTCCGGGCAGCAACATCATCAATCCGTACGTCGAATTGACCCAGCGGGGATATCGCGAGAAGTTCTGGAATACGGCCTCCTCGACGATCAACCTCCAGCAGGACTTTGGCGACTGGATCACCCCCGGATTGACGGCCAGCGCCAAGGTCGCCTTCGACGCTCAGAATTACCAGCATCTGGCCCGCACGAAGCAGCCGACGCAATACTTGGCGATAGGTCGCGATGACGACGATAATCTGATCTTCGGACCTCCCACGTTCGTCGGTCAGGAGAACCTGTCGTTCAGCGAGTCTGCGAGCGGTACGCGTTCGTTCTATTTCGAGGCGGCGCTCAACTACGCCCGGACCTTCGGCCGGCACTCCGTCGGTGCCCTGTTCCTCTATCAGCAATCGCAGAAGAACATCACCAACTCGTCCGAGACCAACTCCGAGAAGGCATTGCCCTACCGCCATCAGGGTATCGCCGGCCGTATCACCTACAACTACGACAACCGCTATTTCATCGAGGGTAACTTCGGCTACAACGGCTCCGAAAACTTCTCGCCCCGCCATCGTTTCGGCTTCTTCCCGGCGGGTGCCGTCGGTTGGGTGCTTTCCGAGGAGAAATTCTTCGCTCCGCTGCGCGACGTGCTCGACCTGGTGAAGTTCAAAGCCTCCTACGGTATCGTGGGTAACGACCAGATCGGCGGCGACCGGCGCTTTATCTACAACGAGACGATCAACACGAGCGGCGGCTCCTATCAGTTCGGCACCGGCAATACGACCTATACCGGATTGCGCCTGGGCAACTGGGCCAACGATTCGGTCGGCTGGGAGAAAGCCTACAAACTCAATGTCGGAGCCGAAGTCTCGTTGTTCGGCAAACTCCGCATTCAGGCGGACTATTTCCGCGAGCGCCGCGAGGGTATTTTCCTTCAGGCAGCCTCCATTCCCCGCATCTCGGGCCTTTCGACGTCGCCGTGGATCAATGCCGGCAAGATGAAGAACCACGGTGTCGATGCTTCGCTCGAATACCATCAAACGATCGGGAAGGTGCAGCTGACCGTGCGCGGCAACTTCACCTACGCCCATAATACGATCCTCGACAACGACCAGCCCCGCTGGGCCGAACCCTATCTGAACAAGATCGGACAAAGCAACTGGCAGGAGTACGGTTTGGTGGCTGCGGGACTCTTCTCGTCGCAGGAGGAGATCGACGCCTGGCCCACGCAGGCCTGGGGCGAGGTGCATCCCGGCGACATCAAGTACCTCGATCTGAACGGCGACGGAAAGGTCGATACGTATGACTGCAAACCGATCGGCTATCCCAACGTTCCGGAGATTACCTACGGTTTCGGAGCTTCGGTCAAATGGAAGGGTTTCGATTTCTCGGTCTTCTTCCAGGGTGTCGGCAATGTCAACTTCTTTACCAACAACACCTATACGCAGCCGTTCACCGCTTCGAGCATTTCGTTGTCGAACGTCTTCACCGATCTGATCGGCAAATATTGGAGCGAGAGCAATCCCGATCCGAACGCCCGATATCCGCGTCTGACGACTTCGCCGAATCCGAACAATTCGCAGAAATCGACTTTCTGGATGGTCAACGGCCGTTACATGCGTCTGAAGAATGCCGAGATCGGTTACTCGCTGCCCAAGCAGGTGGTCAACAAACTCCGCATCGACGGTCTGAGAATCTATGTCTCCGGAATGAATCTGCTGACGTTCAGTGATTTCAAACTCTGGGACCCCGATCTGCAAACGGGTGCTGCGAATTATCCGAACAACCGGGTGTACAATATCGGCGTGTCGCTGATCTTCTAACCGTTAAAACTCGATTCTACCTATGAAAAAGAGCCTATTCGCAGCCGTTTTCGCGGTGTTGTCCGCCGCAGGTTGCAACTCCTACCTCGACCGCCAGCCCGACGAACCGTATACATCGAAGAATGTCTTCGAAAGTTACAATTCGACGTTCCGCTACCTGGTGAACGTATATAGCTGGATCACCAACGAGACCGACCCCAGCGGCCAGGCCAACCATTATACCCCCTCGTCTGACGAATGCGTATGCGTATTCACGGGACGACCTTTCGCCCAGTGGAACAACTCCACGTGGTCCGTGAGCACCGAGGATCAGACCGGTCTCTCGTATTATACCACCTACTACAAAGGCATCCGCGAAGCGAGCTATTTCATCGCCAACGTCGGACGCTGCCCCGAGTTGTCGCCCGCCGAGGCGCTCGAATGGGCGGCCGAAGCCCGGTTCCTGCGCGCCTACTACTATTTCTGCCTGATGCGGCTTTACGGTCCGGTTGTCCTTTTGGGCGAGGGTGTCGCCGATTTCAACGACCTCGCGCTTCGCGAGCGCGACCGCAATCCGTGGGACGAATGCGTGGACTGGGTGGCGGAGGAGTGCCGCAAAGCCGCGGCCGATCTGCCGCTTACGCAGCCGGATTCCTATTTGGGGCGTGCGACGAAGGGTGTCGCTCTGGCCTTGCGGGCCCGACTGCTGCTCTATGCGGCCCGTCCCCTGTTCAACGGCAATCCGATGTACCGGAACATGACCAACGCCGAGGGCAAATACCTCTTCCCGCAGTCGTACGACGCTTCGAAGTGGACGAAAGCCGCCGAAGCGGCCCGGGATGTCCTTGACCTCCGGCAGTACGAGTTGATCGAAACGGGAAATCCGTATGTCGATTGGCGGGCGGTCTTCACGCAGAAATGGAACCGGGAGCTGATTTTCGGTTACCAGAAGACCAGCTATAACTGGCGTGTCGCGACCATTCCGCTCGGAGTGGGCGGACGGGCCTACGGCGGAGTCGCCATAACGCAGAAACTGGTCGATGCTTTCGCCATGGATACCGAGCACGGAGGTCGCTATCCCATCACCGGATACCAGGCCGACGGAAGTCCCGTGATCGATCCGCAGAGCGGATACGACGAGTCGGGCTTCACTTCGTTCACGCATCCGATCCTGGGCAGCACCAAATCGACCTACAACATGTACCTCAACCGCGAACCCCGCTTCTACATGTCGGTGTTCTACGAGGGTCTGAATTGGATCGGCGGTTCGAATACGGTCTCCTCGATCCAGTTCTACTACGGAGGCAACTCGGGCCAGACGTCGAGCAACTTCAACTATCCGCTGACGGGTTATCTGCCCTTCAAGTTCCAGGATACGGGATTCGACAGCAAGAATGCCGGGTCCGCGCAGGCCAACTGGACCGCCATAACGTGGCCGCTGTTCCGCTATGCCGAGGTCCTGTTGAACTACGCCGAGGCGTTGAACCGGCAGCCCGAACGCGATGCGACTGCGGCTCTGGCGGCGATCAATGCGGTGCGCAAACGCGCGGGCGTGGCTGATATCGAGACGATCTATCCCGAGGTCGAAGCGGATGCGGATGCGCTGGAGGCCATGATTCGTCGCGAGCGGATGATCGAGCTGAATTTCGAGAACCATCGTTTCTTCGATACCCGCATGTGGCTGATCGCCGAGCAAGAGAACGCCGGAGCGTTTTACGGCATGAACATCCAGGCGACCGACGATCGTCCGGACGGCGATTTCTGGCATCGGACGGTCGTTGCCGCAGACGGCGGCAATACGCCTTCGACGCGCATATTCAACAAGCGGAATTATCTGCTGCCGATTCCTCAGTCGGAAATAGACCGTCTCTACAACGTGACCCAAAACTACCAATGGTAAAAGACTCTGTTATGAAACGCAATCATATCATCTTTGCAATGGCGGCTCTGTCGTTCGCGGTTTCGGCCTGCGAAAACAACCGCGACAACGCTCTGCCGGGCGCTACGGCCTGCTTCCTTGCGGAGGGTGTGTTGGAATCCGCCCCGTTTTACGTAGTCGACGAGGACCCCGCCGTTACGCTCCGGGTTTTCCGAAGCGGATATTATGCCGAAAGCCTCACCGTTTCCGTCCGGAGCTCCGAGTCTGCGCTCGAAACCTACAACTCGGAAAACGCCACGGCGTACAAGGCATTGCCCCAAAGCGCTTATCGGATCGAACCGGAGCGGATTACCTTGGCCGGGGACGAGCGTTCCGGTGCTTTCCAAGTGATCTTCGATCCGATGCAGCTGGTCGGGGTCGAAGACCCGGAAAACCTTGTGGTACCGGTGGAACTGCTCTCCGACGGCAACGTCAGCGCGAAGCGAAACATCTTGCTGGTCCATCCGAACCTGGAGCAGATCGCCGTGGAGATCGACGAGGCGGCCACGCTCTTTTACATTACCGGGGAGAATACCTATGTCAATAATGCCGCGAATGCCTGGGACCAGACGCTGACCCTCAAATTGGCGCGTCCGTTCGAAGCCGACGGAACCGTCGCGCTCGACTGCTCCCAGGCGGCACTCGATGCCTACAATGCGTCGCACGGCACCGCGTTCCGGCTGGCTCCCGAAGGGGTCGTTACGTTCGAGGCCGGAGCCTTGACGATCGCCAAGGGCGAAACGGAGGTGCGGACGACGATCCATGTCGATCCGGCCAAAGTCGGCGACGAACCTTGCGCCGTGCCCGTTCGTCTGACCTCCGATTATTTCGAGGTCGCTCCCGAGAAGAGCATTTACCTGCTGCACTTCGCCCCGACGACTCGGGAGAACTATTTGCCGATCAACCGTTACGGATGGCAGTGCGAAACCACCCATTTTGCCAATTCGAACAACGGTACGCTGATGATCGACGGCAAGCCGGGTACCTACTGGGACGCTCCGTACAGACCCGACGGCAACATGACCAATCCCACGGGTGCCGATGCACCGCCGTACAGCTACAAATTGGATTTGCGCTCCGTTACCGAGATTTGTGCCGTGGCTTTGCAGGCGCGCGCCTCTCAGGCCAAGCGTATCGGTGCCGGCTATATCGAAGTCTCTTCGGACAACCTCCGCTGGGCGAAAGTCGCCGAGTTCGACAACGACGAGTCTTTGCAGAGCAATACCGAAGTCGGTCCCTTCGTCTATTGGTTCGAACCGACCTCCGCCCGTTTCGTCCGCGTGACGATCACCCGGAGCAATGCGCCGCGGAACGGCTACGGATTCTCGGAGGTATCGGTCGCAGAGACCTTCGTGTATAAGCCTTCCGACGCTCCTTGCCCGCAGCGCCTTGCGCAGAGCGGCTGGTCGGCGGACACGAACTCCTACCACAATGCCTCCTATTCCGTGGCCAAACTCATCGACGGCAACGTCTCCACCTATTGGCATACGGCCTTCAACGGCAGCAGCGTGTCGCAGGATCATATGTTTTTGCCGTTCACCGTTCAGATCGACATGGCCGCCGTGCAGCGGTTGAACGGTATCGAGATGTGGCGTTGCGACAACAACGGCTCCATCGACGACATGAAGGCGGGATCGTTCTGGGTGTCCGAGACCGGGGATACCTCCGACTGGAAGAATTCGCAGGCATGGACGCAGAACGGCAACTGGACGAAGGTCGGCGAGTTCAATTTCGAGAAGGGTATCTCCATCTGCCGCGGTCCTTTCTGCTATCTGTTCCCCGAGACGCAGGCCCGGTATATCCGGATTCTCATTACGGAGTCGAACAACAAAAATACCGTGCGAGACTGCGCTCAGATCGCCGAAATCTATGCTTTGAGATAATTGTACCATGCGTATCGGGCCGACGGCCGAGCAGCCCCGGCCCGATACGCCAAAACCGATGACCATGAAACAACTGAAATTCGTCTTGCTGACACTGGTTTTTCCGCTGTTGCTCTCGTGCAGCAACGATACGCTCGATTCCCCGGAAGGAGCGGGCGGAACCTCCAAGAAAAATGTGACCCATATCAACGGCACGGATATCGCTCCGGAGACGACGCTCTGCGGTCTGATCTACGACGTGGAGAGCGGGGCCGGAATTCCCGGTGTCGTTGTCAGCGATGGCTTCGACTGCACGACGACCGATGCGAACGGCGTCTACCAGCTGGTGCGCGATAGCCGTGCCGCATTGATCTTCTACTCGACGCCTGCCGATTACGCGATTTACCGTTCGGTGATCGCAGAGGCGGAATTGCCCTATTTTTATCGGAAAATCGATCTTAGCGTCAAGGTTTTCCGCCAGGATTTCAAATTGACACGCCTTCCGAACGGCAAGGAGACGAAGTTCCGGCTTTTCTGCATGGCCGATCCGCAGTGCCGCAACGAAAAGAGTCTCGCCCGTTTCCAGGACGAGACGATTCCCGACCTGAAGAAAACCGCCGACGAATACCGGGATGCGGGCTCTCCCGTCTATGGCATTACGCTGGGCGACATTACCGACAATAACCGCACGGCCATCTGGGAGGCTATGAAGAAGGCCATGGCGTCGATCGCCGGCAGCGTGCCTTTCTTCCAGACGATCGGCAACCACGATCATCTGAACGAAGCGGATAACAGCGTGACGTCGACCTACTGGAAGAGCGTCGAGAATTTTCAGAAGTATTTCGGACCGCAGAACTATTCGTTTGACCGCGGCGACGTACACATCGTCTCGATGGATAACGTACTTCATGGCGAAATCCCCGACCTGGGGGAGGACCAGGAATTCGCCGCCGGATTCTACGACTGGCAGTTCGAATGGCTCAAGCGGGATTTGTCGTACGTTCCCAAAGACAAGATGGTCATTCTCTGCTGCCATGTCCCGTTCCGGGGCGGTGCGAGCTACTGCCATTCGGACAAACGTTACCGCCGGGAGGTGCTGGAACTGCTCTCGGAGTATGCCGAAGCCCATCTGATGATCGGCCATACGCATTATAACCAGAACTATATCCATTCCGTCAACGGGAAAACGATCTACGAACACATCCAGGGCGCGGCGTGCGGCGCATTCTGGCACGCCTCGTTCAACGGCGACGGAACCCCCAATGGTTATGCCGTTTACGACATCGAGGGCGCGCACATCGCGGATTGGCGTTTCAAGGCCACCGGCCGCGACGAGGGTTTCCAGATGCGGGTATACCGGGGCAACCAGACCTTTTACCACGACAAGCAGAACAAGGGCGGCCTGGATGCTACGATGAAGGACAAATACGGTCCTTACAACTACGGACTCGGAGCCGACGATATCCTTGTCAATGTCTGGAACATCGAACACGACGGCAGCTGGACGGTAACGCTGTATCAGCGGGGCGAGAACATCGGGCAAATGACCAACTACACGTCGAGTGCGGGCCGTACGGAGAAATTGCACGACCTGTGGGCCGCCTACTGGATCTATCAGGTTTACGGAGCCGGGTTCACCACGACCTCCTGCCAGCACCTCTACAAGGGAACGCTCAAATATCCGGACGAACCCTACGAGATTCGGGCTGAGAAAACGGACGGCTCGCGCGCACCCTATGTCTGCACGGCGCCGCCGACGACCGATTACGACGAATTTAAGAATATCAAGTACGATTTCGACCTGGTAAGCAAATAACGCCGGGCTGTGATCGGCGAATTTACACGGATTCGGGTTTGGGGCTGTCATTTCGCACCGACCGTCCCAGGAAAATGCCATCGAAAAACCGATGAGGTGTAAAGCCGTATAGGTTACCTAATTCCAATTGTCATAAAATTACATTCCGATGAAAAAAATCATTCGATTCATTGCATTTCCGTTGCTGGCGGCGGGCTCTCTTTTTCAGACCGAGATCGGTTTCGCACGCTCCGAAACGCCCGATCTGTCGGCCCGTATCCTGACTCCGGCACCCGCCGAGACTCCGCGCATTAACGGAGCCCGGATTTTCGGGGTCCGTCCCGGATCGGAGTTCCTCTTTACCGTGGCGGCCACCGGAGCACGCCCCATGACCTTCTCGGCCGAAGGTTTGCCCAAAGGGCTGAAACTCGACTCCCGGACGGGACGCATTACGGGGCGCGTGAAGAAAGCCGGGGAATACGTCGTCCGGCTGAAGGCCGAAAATGCGCTCGGCAGCAACGAACGCGATCTGAAAATCGTCGTCGGCGACGCCATTTCGCTGACGCCTCCGATGGGCTGGAACTCCTGGAACTGCTGGGCGCGCGATGTGACGCAGGAGCAGGTACTCGCATCGGCCCGCGCCATGGTCGAGAAAGGATTGGTCGATCACGGTTGGACCTATATCAATATCGATGACGGTTGGCAGGGGCAGCGCGGCGGAAAATACAACGCCATCCAGCCCAACACGAAATTCCCCGATATGAAGGGACTGGCCGATGAAATCCATGCCTTGGGCCTCAAGATCGGCATCTACTCCACGCCGTGGATCGGAACCTATGCCGCCCACGTGGGAAGCTATTCCGATCGAGCCGACGGCGTGAACGAATGGATCAAAAAGGGGTATTGCAACGAGCATTACCGTTATCAGAAGCCGGGCGGCGATTATTGGAAAGACCGCATGGAGATGTATATCCACGGTGAATATTCGTTCGTGAAGGCCGACGTGAAGCAGTGGGCCGACTGGGGGATCGACTACCTGAAATACGACTGGTCGCCCAACGACCGCTATTATACCGAGGAGATGTACGAGGCGTTGCGTGCATGCGGCCGCGATATCGTGTACAGCATTTCGAACAATGCGCCCTATGCCGACGCCCCGATGTGGAAGGAGCTGTGCCAGTGCTGGCGCACGACGGGCGACATTCGCGATACCTGGAAGAGCATGAGCTCGATCGGCTTCGCGCACGAGCGCTGGCTCGCGTTCACCGGACCGGGCCATTGGGCCGATCCCGACATGCTGGTCGTCGGTATGGTCGGTTGGGGCCCGAAACTCCACCGCACGAACCTTACGGCCGATGAACAGTATACCCACATTTCGCTGTGGTCGCTGCTGGCTGCGCCGCTGCTGATCGGATGCCCCATCGACAAACTGGACGATTTCACGCTCAGCCTGCTGACCAACGACGAGGTGATCGACGTGAATCAGGACCCGCTCGGGCTCCAGGCCGCCCCGATCTGGCGGGATGGGAACAGCAAGGTGATCTACGTCAAGCACCTCGAGGACGGGTCGGTCGCCGTGGGATTGTTCAACCGCGGTGAGAAACCCGCTGAGATGAAGTTCACGCTGCGTCAGCTCGGTATGCGCGGGACGAAGACGATCCGCGATCTGTGGCGTCAGCAGGATATCGCGACGCTCGAATTGGGCGAGACCTACACCGCGGAGGTGGCGCCGCACGGCGTCGTTCTGCTGAAGGTGGGACCCGGCAACCCGACGGAACGCCGGGTCGGCAAGGTCGAACGATAACCGATAAAACCGTCCGACATGAATAATTGGAAATTGTGGGTCGCGATCGGCTGCATGTGTTGCGCACCGGCTGCCCGGGTTCAGGCCCGGACGCCGGAGGCGCATGCCGTGCGGATCGGCTCCATCGAGGAGTTGCAGGCCTATTTTACCTATTCTCCCGATCGCGACATCGTCGTCAGCGGCCATCGCGGCGGCATGATGGCGGGGTATCCGGAGAACTGTATCGAGTCGTGCGAAAAGACCCTTTCGCTGCTGCCGACCTTTTTCGAAATCGACTTCAGCTTCACGAAAGACAGCATACCGGTGCTGATGCACGACCTGACGATCGACCGCACGACGACGGGTAAGGGGCGTGTCTCCGACTATACCTACGAAGAGTTGCAGCAGTTCGCCCTGGTCGATCGCCACCGGAAGGAGACCCCCTACAAGATTCCGAGACTCAAGGATATGCTGGAGTGGGGCAAGGATAGGGTGGTGTTCAACTTCGACAACAAGTACGTCAATACGAAAGGGGTAAGCGATCGCGTGCGTCGGGCCAGTATCGACTATTACATCCGGCAGTTGCAGCCCGGCGGCGATTGGGCGGAGTATCATAACATCGTGCTGAGCGTCCGCTCGCTCGACGAAGCGCTCCGCTACTGGAACAGCGGTATCCGGCAGGTAATGTTCTGCGTCGAAATCAGTTCGCGGGCGGATTTCGAGGCTTACGACGCTTCGCCGATTCCGTGGCGTTACATCATGGCCTATATCCGTACGGCCGTCGATCCCCGGTTGCAGGAGGTCTACGATCTGCTGCATGCCCGGGGCGTGATGACGATGACTTCGATCGTGGAGACCTCCGACAAGGTGAAGAACGCCCGCGACCGCAATACGGCCTATTTGCGGGAGCTGCTGGCCGAACCGGATATCATCGAAACCGATTATCCCTCGGAGTTCGTCGAACTGCCTCGTTCGCGCCGGGAGATTCACGCTTTGCAGGACTGCGCGTTGCGCAGCCGTTCGCGAAAATGATACTACGATGAAGACCGAATCCTCGAACCCGGCCTATGCCGGTATGACCTCCGAGCAGATACGGCGTTTCAAATACTGGGAATTCCGTACCATCGCGATGTGCATCTTCGGATATGCGCTTTTCTACTTCGTGCGCAAGAATCTGAGCATCGCCATGCCTTATTTGAACGAGGAGATGGGCATTTCGAAATCCGACCTCGGATTGTTTCTCACGCTCCACGGCGTGATTTACGGACTCTCGAAATTCGTCAACGGCATTTGGGGCGACCGCAGCGATGCGCGCCGTTTCCTCGTGACGGGACTCGTTTTCTGCGCGATCTGCAACCTGCTGTTCGGTTTCAGCTCCTCGGTGCTGGCGTTGGGCATCTTCTGGGTCCTCAACGGTTGGTTTCAGGGCATGGGCGTACCGCCCTGCACGCGGCTGATGACCCACTGGATCGTGCCGCAGCGGCTGGCGACCAAAATGTCCGTGTGGAATACCTCCCACTCGATCGGTGCGGGACTGGCCATCGTGTTCTGCGGTTACGCGGTCGGGTTGAATTGGGATGCGTGGTTCGACGCTTCGTCACTGCTCTCCCAGCATTGGCGCTGGTGCTTTCTGCTGCCGGCGACGGTCGCTCTGCTCGGAGCCGCAATTGTCTGGGCGCTCGTGCGTGACACGCCTTCATCGGTCGGGCTTCCCGAACTGAAAACCGGAAAAACCACTGGGCAGCAACCGCAAACCCGGGCCGAAGAAAATGCCGAGTATAAGGCATTCCTGCGTCGTAAGGTTTTTCTGAATCCTACGATTTGGATCATTGCCGTGGGCAACTTCTTCGTTTATGTTGTGCGTTTCGCCGTATTGGACTGGGGACCTACGATGCTCAAGGAACATCTGCATATGGATATCAGCCTTGCCGGCTGGAGCGTTGCGGCCTTCGAGATCGCCGGCATCGCCGGCATGCTCGCCGCCGGGTGGGCCACGGATCGGCTGTTCGGCGGGCGGGCTCCCCGAACCTGTGTCGTCTGCATGTCGATGGCGGCCCTTTGCCTGGCCGGATTCTATGCCCTCGACCGGGAAACGCCGCTCGCCGTAGCAGTCGCGATCCTCATGGCGGCCGGATTCTTCATCTACGGTCCTCAGGCGCTCGTGGGCATCGCTGCGGCCAATATCGCGACCAAACGGGCCGCAGCCACGGCGGGCGGATTCTGCGGGCTGTTCGGCTACGGAAGCACGGTCGTTTCGGGTTGGGGCCTCGGGCTGCTCGTACAGCGGACCGGTTGGAATGCGGCGCTTTCGGCGTTGATCGGTGCTGCCGTGATCGGTACGGCGATCTTCGCCTTGGCCTGGAGGGCTCGTCCCAACGGTTACGACGATTGACGAGGCTCCGGAGCGTGCTGTGTTCTTGTTTGCGATATACACAAGAGGCTGTCTAACCATAAAGTTAGGCCGCCTCTTGCTTTTTTGAGCGGAAAACGGGATTAACTGAGCGATAGAGTGCAGATTGAGGTTAATTAATTGTCGGATAGTTCGATATGCTTATTGCTGCCATATTTTGTATTTCGACGATCAAGCGGTCCGAAGCAACAAAACGCAGGAGTTGAGTTAACAGATCGTTAACCGGAGTTGTTAACCGACTACTCTGCTGTTTTGTCTGCTTGTTTTTGCGTAATTGGTTATTATGCTGTGTATTGCACAACTCTACATCTTGACAAGGGACTCATGACGAATTAATTTTGCAACCCTTAAAGTTATGTGTTATGAGAAGTACCTTTCGGATTCTGTTTTACGTCAACAAACAACGCGCAAAAGATGGTTGCGTTCCGATTTATGTCCGGCTCACAGTCAACGGCAAAAGCACCTTCGTATCGTCGCGTCTGACCATCCCACTCCCGCTTTGGGATTCCGCGGCGAACAAGGCTGCCGGGAAGAGTATCGAGGCCAAGCGGATCAATGTTGAGTTAGACCGCATAAAGGCCAAGTTGCTCCACTACTACCAGCGTATCTCCGATCGCGATGCCTATGTCACGGCCGAACGGGTGAAGTCCGCTTACCTCGGTATGGGCGAGGAGTACGAAACTCTATTGGAAGCTCTCGACAAGTTCAACCGCGATTTCAAACAGCACGTCGGCGTAGACCGGGCACAGTCCACTTACCGCAAATACGACAACGTGCGTAAACGGTTAGCCGAGTTCCTTTCCGAGAAACTGCATCGGGAGGATATTCCGCTGAAAGAGTTGACCGAAACTTTCATTACCGACTATGACCTTTATCTGCGGAGTGAGAAAGGGCTTACCCCGTCGTGCGTCTGCATCTACACAAAGCCGCTGAAAATGATCGTGACGAAAGCCCACAACGCCGGCGTTATCGCCCGGAATCCCTTTGCCGACTATCATCCGAAGAAAACGACCAAAGAGCGAGGTTATCTGATCGAATCCGAGTTGCAGGCGTTGATGAACCACAAATTCACGTTCGACGGTTATGGCAAGGTGCGCGATATGTTCGTCTTTTCCTGTTTTACGGGAATGGCTCATGCCGACGTCAAGGGGTTAACGCAGGAGATGATTCAACGCTCATTCGACGGGGATTTATGGATTGTTAAGAAGCGGCAAAAGACGAGCACGCCGTTCAAAATCAAATTGTGCGGCATTACGAAGCGCATCATCGCCCGCTACAAGCGCGAAGTTGCAGGGACGAATCTCGTATTGCCCATTCCCGACATCGCCTATTGCAACCGAGTATTGAAGAAAATAGCAGCAGAGGTCGGGATCGACAAAGTAATCACGTTCCATATGGCGCGGCATACGTTCGCCACGACCAATGCGCTGGCGCAAGGTATCCGCATTGAGGTTGTCAGTCGGATGCTGGGACACACGAATATCAAGACCACCCAGATTTACGCCAAGGTAACGGACGATATGCTGGCCAAAGGTTTCGACGAAATGGCCGGCATCTACGCCGACAAATACAGCCTTGCCCAATGAAACGGGGAGTAGAACTGCCCTACCGCCCC
>ERZ773225.1410-NODE-1410-length-29210-cov-12.908078_pt1 | contig 29210 bp, 22 predicted proteins | sample MGYA00580993_ERZ773225 | MGnify/ENA primary metagenome ERZ773225 (study PRJEB29015, sample SAMEA2737748) | human gut metagenome | biome: human gut; feature: human-associated habitat; material: faeces | place: China | collected 2012 ...
CTTCCGTTAATTTCAAGAAGCTCTATGGGTTTTATCTGGATGACGAAGGAAATCCGCAGGTAAATTCAGATCAGGCAGAGGCTGTCCGCAGCATCTATGATCAGTATCTGCAGGGAGCTAGTTTAAGAATGATCAAGCTGAGTTTGGAAGGAAAGGCGGTGCCGAATCCGACAGGTGGGGCAAAGTGGGATATTTCCCAGATCAGGAGCATCCTGGGAAATGAAAAATACTGTGGGGACGTTCTGATGCAGAAGACCTTTACGCAGGACTGTATCAACAAAAAGGTTATAAAGAACACGGGACAGCTTCCCATGTATCTGATCCAGAATAATCACCCGGCAATCGTCAGCAGGGAAATATATCAGGCGGTTCAGGCAGAAAAGACCAGAAGATCGGCATCGGCCAGCCCATCAAAAAGGACATCCTCCACAGGCCGTTCCTGTTATGCCAGCAAGTTTGCCCTATCTGAGAGACTGGTGTGCGGGGAGTGCGGCACCCTGTATCGAAGGTGTACATGGAAGCGGAACGGAAAGACAAGAATCGTCTGGCGCTGTGTCAGCCGGTTGGACTATGGAACAAAATACTGCCATCAGTCACCGACCATGGACGAAGAACCTCTGCAGCAGACGATCATGGCGGCAATCAATTCCGTAATGGATTCCAAAGGGATAATCTGCAGTCAGATCACAGAAGCGGCAGTGGAAGAAACAGGGATTCTCCCGAACTCCACCATGACACTGGGAGAAATCAACCGAAGGCGTGAGGAGCTGGAAGCGGAATTCAACATATTGCTCCAACAGCCTGACAGTGCGGCGAAGAACGCGGTAAGGTTTGGTAGTATTGCCAATGAGATGGCGTCGCTGAAAGAACAACGCGAAAAAATTGCCGCTCGGCTCCGAAAAGACCAGACGGTACAGTTACATGTGCATTCGATGGAAGCGGCGCTAGACGGAATGAGCCACCACATGCAGCAATGGGACGAGGAAATGATCCGGCAGCTTGTACATACGGTAAAAGTGATATCTGCTGACCACATCAAGGTATTCTTGTATGATGGCACAGAAATTGATCAGATAGTCGGGTATGGCAGCTGTACCATTGACTAAAAACGAAAGACGGGAAAGAAGGAGAAAATCTGATGGAGAAAAACAGTACTTTCTTTGACAGCGTATGTCTGACTCGGGTCGAACAGAGCCGGGAACAGATGCATCAGAAGATCGATGATCTGTATGACGAGCTGGTTCAAAAGATTCTTATGGAGGAAAAGAGGCTGACAATGGACGACGGTGAACAACTGTTGTCACTGGCGGCAGACCCGGCACGGTTCAAGGGACTGAAGCCATCTCGGCTGTTATTCCCGGATGGCAGCGTAGTGACTGTGCAGAATTGGCGACAAGCCATTCTGGAAATCCTGCGGGAATGCAACAAAGACCCGATTAGACATGACCGGATGATGCGGCTCTGCGACTTGGTAGCGGGCAGATTGCGCCCACTTCTCAGTGGCAGTCCAAAGGGAATGAATGTACCTGTCATGATTGACGAAGGGCTGTATTTGGAGGGAAAACTGGATACGGAGTACCTCATCAAAACTGTGCGGGATCAGATTCTGAACTCTGTTGGCTATGACTACGATAAGATCGGCTTGGTTGTCTACAATCCGAAACAGGAGATAGTACAGAAGAGCCAATCAATGCAGATGTAACACTCTGCTGGATGACGGAACTGAAATTGACTAGGCAGTCACCCTTGACAGACGGCGGAATCGTGGTATAATGAACGTAGAAAAGGGCGCTGCGACAAGCGGTTAGCCCGAAGAAGCTAGGTTAACAAAGCAAAAGCCCTGAAACCGTCACTTGGCCGAGTGGCGGTTTCTGCTTTTTACCCTGATCGTCACAGTCCAGTAAAGGATATGGAAGGTCAATGTAATTGGCATGACCATCACCCCCTTTCGGGTGGTGTGGCTAACCGCCTGCCGTTGTGCAGCGCCCGGTTCTCGAAAGAACCATATTTATTCTACCAAAATGTGACATAGAAGTCAAAACATATTTTCGATAAGCCAGCTGTTTTTACAGCTGGCTTTTGTTTTTTGGGGGTGTGTATCGAATCAGGAGACAAACGAATTAACCATGGGCAGCCTGTTCGATGGGATCGGCGGCTTCCCTCTGGCGGCGGTGCGGAGCGGCATCCGACCAGTGTGGGCAAGTGAGATTGAAGCCTTTCCGATCGAGGTGACAAAGCTGCGGTTTCCCGATATGGTTCATGTCGGGGATATCACAAGGCTAAACGGAGCAGAGCTGCCACCTGTAAATATCATTTGTGGGGGCAGCCCGTGTCAGGATCTCTCAGTGGCCGGCGCCAGAGCCGGATTGGCCGGTGCGCGCTCCGGCCTTTTTATGGAACAGGTCAGACTCACAAAGGAGATGAGGAATGCAGACGAATTACGAGGCAGAGCAGCTATCGATATACGACCTCGATTCATGGTGTGGGAGAACGTTCCCGGAGCCTTCTCCAGTGGCACACCAAAGGGAGAAGACTTCCGGTGTGTCCTCGAGGAGATCGTACGAATTAAAGTCAGTGGTATTTCAATCCCTCGACCTTACCCATGGCCATGGCAACCTGCTGGGCGAATCGTACTGGGAGTTGATTTCTCCCTGGCGTGGAGATGCCTCGATGCTCAATACTGGGGTGTCCCCCAGAGAAGAAAACGGATCTTCCTTGTCGCGGATTTTGCAGGACGATCCGCCGAAAAGATACTATTTGACCAGGAAAGCCTGCTTGGGTATCCTGCGTAGAGCCGCTGAACGTGGGAAGGGACTTCCGGAAAAGCTGAAGCGGGCGCTGGAGATCCAAGCCGGTCTCGTTCTGCCGGATGACAGGCCTACGAAACTGGAAGCCTACCATATCAACCAGAGGGACGAGGGGATCGACCTTCACGGCGTATCCGGAGCGTTGATGGCGACCAGCAATATGCAGATGCAGACCTTTGTCACCCAGCCGGATGGGGAGGAGAATGAAGGCTGCGACGGAGCAATTCAGCTCATTGCGTTCGCAGCGAACCAGAGGGATGAAGTCCGGGATTTGCACGATGTTGCTGGTGCGCTGGGCGCACAGCCGGGTATGGAGCAGCAGACATTTATTGCTGCTGGCTTTTCCGCAGGGCAGGGGAGCAAAGCCGGAGGCGTTGGCTATCAGGAGGAATGCGCGCCAACCCTGAAGGCGTCTGACAGCGGCACAAATATGGTGCCAAGCATCCTATGCCTAAACGATCAGGGCGGCAGTGTCATGGAGTGTTCCGAGGATGTGAGTGGAACGCTCCGTGCTCAGGAGCATGGACACCAGCCGCTGGTCTACGAGAACCACGGCATAGATGCCCGCTATACCGGTTCTCACAGGGTAGCACCCACTATGTCAGCCCAGTACGGCACGGGCGGTAATAATGTGCCGTTGGTGGAGCGGGATACGTCCGTTTACTGTATTGCTGGCAATGCCATTGACCGTCAGCCACAGAATGGCGGCAATGGAATCGGGTATCAGGAGGACATTGCCTACACCCTGACGGCAACAGATCACCACGCAGTCTTCAGCCGCCAACGGTTGGATGTGTTCACAGAGAATGAAGTGGTCAGCACGGAAAGCACCCGGCAGCACAAGGATGCTACAGATCTGGTAGCGCAGCCTTATCAGGAGGCGGTTGGCACACTGGTTCGGTCAGACCATAAGGGAATCAGCAGCCAGTATGTCAGTGACGACAAGTGCATTGTGGAGAACCATAACCTGATTCGCCGCCTGACGCCCCTTGAGTGCGAGCGCTTGCAGGGTTTTCCAGACGGCTGGACAAACATCTCAGGGGCATCAGATTCCGCCCGTTACAAAGCCCTGGGCAACAGTGTGGCGATTCCATGCGTGGAGTACGTTATGCGGGGAATTGCAATTGTCCTACGAGCTGGACGCAGGAGGCGAGTCTGGCTCGTAATCGTTATTCAGCAAATAGAAATCAGGAGCGCCGGGATCTGAATGAAACCGGCGCTCATCCTGTTTATTTGATTTCCTGCTCGATGTTGTCAAAGAGGTCGTCGTTAAAGAATTCTCTGAGGGAAATTCCCAGCCCATCGCAGAGCTTTTGCAGGGAAACCACACCGGGATTCTGGCTCTTGGCGTTGAGCATGCTGTAAACGGTGGAGGGAGCTACCCCGGAACTGCTGGCAAGGGCATTGATGGCGATGCCTCTTTCGTCGCACAAAGCCAGAATTCTGGCTGCAACAGCTTCTTTCGCATTCATAAAACATCATCCTTCTGTACGATATATCGTTGACTATATTTTATAAAAAGTCGGGATATATCGTGTGGGATATATCGCAATTCTGCGGAATATGTGGTAGAATATGCGATATATCGCAAAACGGGAGGAAGAGTAATATGGATATGAGAGCGAAAACCTGCTGTTTCACCGGGCATAGAAGCCTGAACGGGGCAGAAAAGTTAAAAGTGGTTGTTCGTCTACGAAAAGTTATTAGGGAGCTTGTAAAGCAGGGCATTGCGTTTCTTGGCGCGGGAGGCGCACTGGGATTCGACACTCTGGCGGCTCAGACGATTCTGGATATGAAAAAAGAATATCCCCAGCTTCGCCTGATTCTGGTGCTGCCTTGTGAAGATCAGACCAGAGGATGGCGAAGTGAGGATATTGCAGTTTATGAGGATATTAAGCGTAGGAGTGATAAGGTCGTGTATGTGTCCAGAGAATATACTCCGGACTGTATGCACAGGCGGAACCGCCATTTAGTGGATCATAGCGGAATCTGTATCTGCTATTTGACAAGGAATTCAGGCGGAACAGCTTATACCGTTGATTATGCCCGGAGAAAAGGGCTTTGTGTTATCAATATTGCAAGATCAATTTGAATAAGGAGGGCACCCAATGAATATCCGTAAGGATATAGACTACAGCGAAATGTATGCAGAGCTTGACAAGGCCATGGCAGCAGATATGACGCAGATGGAGCTGTACTGCGAGATTGGCAAAGCCGTATGCCGAAGAACGGAAAAGGGAGCGGCGGTTGCGGCAGCTGCATATTTGAGCAGACAATACCCGGATGTTCAGGGATTTTCCCCTCGGAACCTTCGTCGGATGAGGGAGTTCTATCGGACTTATCAGGGTCAACCTGCACTGCTGTCCTTGGCGATGGAACTCGGTTGGACACAGAATGTTGTGATTATGGAATCGGGATTATCCACGGAACTGTGGGAATGGTATTTGAGGGCCGCCATGCAGTTTGGCTGGTCAAAGGCGGAGCTGACACGGAAAATTGCGGACAATGCTTATGAAACAATCGCCCTCACAATTTTTGAAGCAGATTGCTCGTCTGCAGTGGAGGAAGAAACAATCAGCCATCTGGGTATTATCGATTATCGCTACGTGGTAGATGAAATTCAATTTTTAATTCCAAAGGTCATGTACAGGGGGAGAACACTGAGAGAGGGGAGACGACGATGTCGGATATTCCCAGCGAGAGGAACACAGATACATTGGCTATCCCTAACGGTGTACTGGACGAAATACGGAGTAGGATTAGTGAGTCAATACCCCGCAATTAAGGTCAGGGTGGGTAATCCCTTGCTAGGTATTTCGTCCTCATGCTGCTTTATAGTTTAAATGATGGTTCCACCGGGGTATTTCATTGGCGCTTGATTGTCCCCTAAATGAACATCATTTGAAAACCGACATTTGGGGTAACTTGCGATTAGAAGTTGCTCGTTTTCCGGGGATATACAAGTAGAGACAAAACGATGTCAATATGGGGGTGGAAAATTCAATTTGCACAATAAAACTTGTGCTTAAACGAAAAAAGTGATAGAATATAGTTGCTTATAAAATCCAGACACTGGTGTTTCCAGTAATATATAGAAAGGAACATTGCACAGAGAATGGACAGATCCCTCATTGATGACTTTAGAGAGAAAGTAAACGATCATGATATGGCGTGGAAAATCTATCATGACCGCAATGGGAAGAACCAATGGAGTATTATATGCTCAGCGATGGATTGGATCGATGTTGTGGTTGAAGAAATAGATACTTCAAAACTATGTAGCAAAAATGACAATGCTTCAAGCATAAAAATGATGACCTTCATCAACTGCGTTGACGTACTTTGGGAATCAATTCAACAGTTGCATAGAGTGATTTTTGACCCACGATCTATTCCATTTCAGGATGATTCATCGGTGTTTACCGATAAACTTTATGAATCCAGTGATAATGAATATTTCAAAACAATAAGAGCGTGTTTCTCTGCACATCCGGTAAACTTAAATGACCGCTTTAATGGCGAAGGAAAAGAGCAACGCTATGCGAGTTGGTCAGGAGGTGGATTTGGCTGCAAAGATTTTTCGGTTATGCTCTACAGCAATACCAAGGGGATGGAATCTATAATTCTGGATATTTCCTTTTCAGAGTTGATAACATTTGCGGAAAAACGCTATAACTACTTGCAAGTGCTGATTGAAGAGATAGATAAACAGATTTCAATATATAAACGTTCATGGAAAGAAAAACAAATTCCTAAAGTTGATGCTCCTCTAAAGCAAATAGAGATATTAATAGAGGAAAATGAGAAAAGGCTTCAAAACGACTATTATAAATATGAGTTGCAGAAATTACATATCGTGTTTTGTACATCGATACACAATATGCGAAATAGTGAGGTTGTGCAAGCATATCGAAATACGTTGCTGAATGCAATCCACGACCTGTTTGAGAACATCCAAGAGATGAGATTGGAGGAAATCCATTCGCAGTATTTACTCGATATTGATTGTCCACCTGAGTATCACTACTCTTTTTCAAAACTGAGTGAGGCCATGTACGGTGGTGTTCCATTTATTGTTACATTAGGCGGGATTATAGACTATTTAGCAGATGTCGTTGATTTACTTGATTGCATTTCGCTTCAAGAAAAATATGTTGTAACGATTGCAGGATTCTATATGCGAAAGAAAATAGAAATGTCGAAACTTGCGAACGAAAGCTCAGAAAGAAATTAAGTTTTTAACCCAAAAGCAGGCTAGGAATGCTGCATCTAAAGCGTTTTTTAGGATAATTTCAGGAGGAATCAACTGAGATTAGTTCGGGAATCAAAGGTAAAATGTGAACACGATTTTTTATAGTTCCATAGATGCAAACATGCTGTGATGCATCTTTTGAACTGTGTCAGCCATATGCAGTCAGAGATTGAGCAGCGCCCTTTCTGATTTCGGAGGAAATTTGAAAAAAGGGCGCTGCTTTTTTATAGAGTTTTCAGAAATTTATCATTTGGAAACCTGCCGGGATTTTTGTGGTGTGAAGCCATAGGAATCCCGGCTTTTTTCATTTTCAAAAAGGGCGCTGGCTCCCAGCTCCTGATTTTCAGCCGTTCTCCCGTTACAAGGGATATCTACCCGGAAGAATGTGCACGGTACTATCCGTCCTATGCGGCGGTCAATGATGATGAAGCGTTGGCGGAACGTGTTCGCTTGCTGAACCCGCTGGAGTTCATCGGAACGGAGGAAAAAAACAAGCAGGCAAAGCATTATCGAATCCGCGTGGGTGCCGCTGATGTTGACACATCCCTAAGTGTGTCTATGGCGTTGGCACTACAGTGCGGCAAAACTGTTTTTTGAAGAATATCAGCAAAGTATCAGCATATAAGCGGCCACAGAGAGGATCAATGACTTCATGCTCTCCCTTCCTGTGGAATCCGGGCAATCCACGTTGTTTTTTTGATGCCGGACACATTCTGATAAAGAAAATGGCAGGAAAACATCCCGGAACAGAGCAGTGGAAATCTGCTTTTGCCGCGTCAGCGTTTTCAGCCGGACGCACCCAAAAGCCGTGAAAAATAACTTATCACGCCTATTGACAAGACGAAATCTCCGGTGTATAATGTCAGCATTCTGAACGAAGTGCGCTTCAAATAAGCGAACTTTCTCAGCAAAATTAACAAATGGAGGAAACATAAACGATGAAAAAGATTCTTGCAGTTCTGATGGCCGTTTTGATGGTTGCTTCTCTGGCAGCCTGCGGCGGCAATACATCTGCCCCTGCTACCGAGCCTGCTCCGGCTCCCGCGGCCGCCAATACCACGGCTCCGGCAGCGGAGACCACTGCTCCCGAGCAGTCCCTGATCGACGCAGCCAAGGCCGAGGGCGAGCTGGTCGTCTACGGCTCCTGCGAGGAAGACTATCTGGCAGCTGCCTGCGCTCACTTTGAAGAGCTGTACGGCATCAAGGTTCAGTATCAGCGCCTGTCCACCGGTGAGGTTCAGGCCAAGATCGAGGAAGAAAACGGCAATCCTTCCGCTGACGCCTGGTTCGGCGGCACCACCGACCCCTACAACGTCGTCGCTGCTGAGGGCCTGCTGGAAGCCTACGAAGCTGAGAACGCTTCCCACCTGCTGGGCAGCCAGTACCGCGATCCCGATGGCTACTGGTACGGCATTTACAAGGGCATTCTGGGCTTCATGGTCAACAAGGATGAGCTGGCTCGTATGAACCTGGAAGCGCCCGCCGACTGGCAGGATCTGCTGAAGCCCGAGTACAAGGGTCTGATCTGGCTGTCCAACTACAACACCGCCGGTACCGCCAAGCTGGTCATCAACACCATGATCCAGAAGTACGGTCATGACGAAGGCATCCAGTACCTGGTCGACCTGGACAAGAACATTCAGGTTTACACCAAGTCCGGCTCCGGCCCGTCCAAGAACGTCGGCACCGGTGAGTGCGTCATCGGCATCGGCTTCCTGCATGACGGCATCACCCAGATCGTGGACAACGGCTATGAGAACGTCCAGCTGATCATCCCCTCCAGCGGCACCTCCTTCGAGATCGGCGCTACCGCCATCTTCAAGGGCGCGAAGCATCCCAATGCTGCCAAGCTGTGGGTCGAGTACGCTCTGTCCCCCGAGTGCGTTGAGCTGGCTGCCAAGAACGGCTCCTACCAGTTCCTGGTGATCGACAACGCCAAGCAGCCTGAGCAGGCCGCCGAGTTCGGTCTGGACCCCGAGAACGTGATGGATTACGACTTCGAGGACGCCAAGAACAACATCAAGACCTACGTCGAAGAGGTCATGAATGCTCTGGGCGGCGGCGACGACCGTTTCAAGACTGAGTAAGTAAGATTAGGAATTCCCAAGGAGGATGGCGCGATCCGCCATCCTCCTTAATCGTATCTGAGAACTGCCAAAATGCCAAAGCAGCGGCATTTTGCCGGTTTTCAAATATCTCTGCGCTACGTTCCCATTTCCCTGAAAGGAGAACTGCTTATGACAGAAGTTAAGACAAAAAGACAAAGCGCGTCCCTGGATCGCAGAAAGCTGCTGGCTGATCCAATTATGGTCACGACCATTGTGGTTCTGATCACTTTTCTGACCTTGTTTATTCTCTACCCTCTGGCAATCCTGCTGGTGGATAGTTTTTACAGCAAAAACGGCCTGACGCTGGACATCTTCAAGCGGGTTCTGGCCATGGCGAATTTCCGTACATCCATCGTCAATACCCTGAAGGTCGGCTTCCTTGTGGGCATTCTTTCCACGCTGCTGGGTCTGCTGTTTGCCTACGTGGAGGTCTACGTAAAACTGGGCAAATTCTCCGGCGGGCTGTTCAAGGTCGTGTCCATGCTGCCCGTCGTTTCGCCGCCCTTTGTGCTGTCATTGTCCATGATCATGCTGTTCGGCAAGGCGGGACTGATCACCCGGTTCCTGCTGAAAATATACGATAACAACGTATATGGCTTCTGGGGCATCGCCATCGTCCAGACGCTGACATTCTTCCCGGTGTGCTACATGATGCTCAAGGGTCTGCTGAAGAATATCGACCCCTCTCTGGAGGAGGCCGCCCGGGATATGGGCGCTTCCCGGTGGAAGGTGTTCGCGACCGTCACGTTCCCGCTGATGCTTCCGGGACTTGGCAACGCGTTTCTGGTGACCTTCATTGAGTCCATCGCTGACTTTGCCAACCCCATGATCATCGGCGGCTCCTACGATACGCTGGCGACGACCATTTATTTGCAGATCACCGGCGCGTATGACAAAGAGGGCGCTGCGGCGATGGCTGTGGTGTTGCTGAGCATTACGCTGCTGATGTTCGCCGTCCAGAAATACTATCTGGAGGCCAAAACCGCCGCGACCCTGACGGGCAAGGCGTCCCGGGCAAGAATGCTCATCTCCGATAAGTCGGTGACCGTTCCGCTGACGGTGCTTTGCTCTCTGGCGGCGATCTTCGTGGTCATGATGTACCTGTGCGTCCCCATCGGCGCGCTGTTCCCCACATGGGGCTACAAGTTCAGCCCGCTGACCTTCAAGTGGTTCACTCAGGTCTTCACCAAGTATAAGGGCTTGAAGGCGTTTAAGGACTCCTTCGTCCTGTCGCTGATCTCCGCGCCCATCACGGCGCTGCTGTCCATGATCATCTCCTATCTGGTGGTCAAGAAAAAGTTCAAGGCCAAGGGCTTTATCGAGGCGGTCTCCATGCTGGCCATGGCGGTTCCCGGTACGGTTCTGGGCGTCGGCTACATCCGGGGCTTCTCCGGCGGCCTGTTCCACACGGGGCTGCTCAGCGGCCTTTACGGAAGCGCGGCCATTCTTATCATCGTCTTTGTGGTGCGCAGCCTGCCCACCGGCACCCGCAGCGGCATTTCCGCCCTGCGCCAGATCGACAAGTCCATTGAGGAATCCGCCTACGACATGGGCGCCAACAGCTTCCGGGTCTTCATGACCGTGACGCTGCCGCTGATCAAGGATTCCTTCCTCAGCGGCCTTGTCACCGCGTTTGTCCGCAGCATCACGGCAATTTCCGCCATTATTCTGCTGGTCACGCCCCAGTTCCTGCTCATCACCGTTCAGATCAACGAATTTGCCGAAAAAGGCTCCTACAGCATTGCCTGTGCCTTTGCCACGATCCTGATCCTGATCACCTACGGCTCGGTGCTGCTGATGAATCTGGCCATGAAGTTCTTCGGCACCAGCAAAAAAATCAAGGAGGCTTGAGTTATGGAAAAAGAGAAAAAAGGCGTTCGCCTGGATCACATTTCCAAGATCTATAAAGACCCCAAGACCGGCAAGGACTTTTACGCGGTGAAGGACACCTGTCTGGAGATCCAGCCCGGTTCCTTCGTGACCCTGCTGGGTCCCTCCGGCTGCGGCAAGACGACCACTTTGCGGATGATCGCCGGTTTTGAAAGCCCCGACGAGGGCGAAATTTACCTTGGCAACGAGGCCATCAACGCCCTGCCCCCCAACAAGCGGGACACGGCCATGGTGTTCCAGAGCTACGCTCTGCTGCCCCACTACAACGTATTCGACAATGTGGCCTACGGCCTGAAGCTGCGCAAAGTCCCCAAGGACGAGATCAAGGAGCGGGTCACCCGCATTCTGGAGCTGGTGGAGCTGTCCGGCATGGAAGCGCGTATGACCAACCAGCTTTCCGGCGGTCAGCAGCAGCGTGTCGCCTTGGCACGGGCGCTGGTATTGGAGCCGGGCGTGCTGCTGTTTGACGAACCCCTGTCCAATCTGGACGCAAAGCTCCGGGTGAGTATGCGCACGGAAATCCGCCGCATCCAGCAGGCCACGGGCATTACCGCCATCTACGTCACCCACGACCAGAGCGAGGCCATGGCGCTGTCGGATTCCATCATCATCATGAACAAGGGCGTGGTCGCCCAGATCGGCAGCCCTCAGGAAATCTACTACCACCCCAACAGTGAGTTCGTTGCCGATTTCATCGGCGAGGCAAACTTCCTGAAGGGCAAGTGCGTGGCGCTGGAAGATGGCTGCGGCGTACTTCAGCTGGCGGATACGCAGGTTCGGGTAGCCGCCACCGAGAACATGACGGTTGGGGAAGATTACACCATCGTTCTGCGGCCGGAGTCTGCCGGGCTTGTTCCGGAAGGCAATTTGAAGTGCCGCGTGGTTCTCAGCTGCTTCATGGGCGCGTATCAGAACTACCATGTGATGGTGGGCGATACGCTGGTAAAGCTGACGGACTACAACCCGAAGAATCATCGGATCTATCAGGTTGGCGAGACCTGCGCCCTGACCTTCGAGCCGGACGGCGTGCATGTGCTGTAAATCAAAAATGTAAAAATACTCCTCACTGCCATTACGGCGGTGAGGAGTATCTGTTTATATACTATTTCAGAAGCTGCTTCAGGTCTTCCTCCGGCGTGGTGATGGGGGCAATGCCGAAGTTCTCTACGAGGTAGTTCAGCACGTTTGGCGAGACAAACGCCGGAAGCGTGGGGCCGAGGCGGATGTTTTGAATGCCCAGGTGCAGCAGGGTCAGCAGGATGCACACCGCCTTCTGCTCATACCAGGAAAGCACCATGGACAGCGGCAGGTCGTTCACGCCGCAGCCAAATGCGTCGGCAAGGGCAACGGCAATTTGGATGGCGCTGTAGGCGTCGTTGCACTGCCCCACATCCATCAGACGGGGCAGGCCGCCGATGGTGCCTAAGTCAAGGTCGTTGAAACGGTATTTGCCGCAGGCAAGGGTCAGCACCACGGTGTCGGCCGGGGTCTGCCTGACGAACTCCGTGTAGTAGTTGCGGCCGGGACGCGCCCCGTCGCAGCCCGCGACCAGAAAGAAGTGCCGGATGGCGCCGGTCTTTACCGCTTCGATCACCTTGTCCGCCACGCCCAGCACCGCGCCGCGGGCAAAGCCGGTCATGACCGTGGTACCGCCGTTGATGCCGGTGAACGTCCTGTCCTCGGAATAGCCGCCCAGCTCCAGAGCCTTCTCAATAACCGGCGTGAAGTCCTTATCTTCGCCAATGTGGGCAATTTCGGGATAGGATACCATGGCCGTGGTGAACACGCGGCCTGCGTAGCTCCCTCGCGGCGGCATCAGGCAGTTGGTGGTGAACAGCACCGGCGCGGGCAGCGCCGCAAATTCCTTCTGCTGGTTCTGCCACGCCGTGCCGAAATTGCCCTTGAGATGGGCATACTTTTTCAGTTCCGGGTAGCCGTGGGCGGGGAGCATTTCACCGTGGGTGTAGATGTTGATACCCTTGCCCTCGGTCTGCTCCAGCAGCAGCTTCAGGTCGTGGAGGTCATGGCCGGAGATGACGATGAACGGCCCCTTCTCCACGGTCAGCGGAACGGTGACAGGCGCGGGTGTGCCATAGCTTTCGGTGTTCGCCTTATCAAGGAGCGCCATACACTTGAGATTCTTCTCGCCGACCTCCATCACAATGGGCAGCAGCTCGTCCATGCCCCAGTCCTCGCCCACGGCAAACAGCGCCTTTGCCAGAAAGCGGTTCACTTCCTCGTCGGTATAGCCCAGCACCATGGCGTGATGGGCATAGGCCGCCATGCCGCGCACGCCAAAGAGAATCAGGGATTTGAGACTGCGGATATCCTCCTGCGCGCCCCAGAGCTTCTCCATATCGCAATCGTCGGTTCGGCCGCAGGCGGAAGCGCAGACGGCGCAGTCAGGAACGAGTCTCGCCTTTTCTGCACGAACCCGGTCGATCAGAGCGCGGATGGTTTCTTCATTAAAATTCACATTGGTAACGGTGGTGAACAACCCCTCGATCATCAGCCGCCATGTATCCCCGTTCACATCCGGGGCGTTATCGGTGGCACGCGCCAGCCCCACCAGCGCGCCGGTCAGCTCGTCCTGAAGCTTCGCCACATCGGCGGTCTTGCCGCATACCCCCGCTTTTCCCGTGCAGCCGGTACAGAGCGCCGTCTGCTCACACTGAAAACAGAACATTTTGTTGTCCATTGAAAGTCCTCCTATTTTTGGTGGCTTGCCTTTTCATGCGCATTATACTATAATGGAATCAACAAGTCGGTTGAATTTTCAACAAAAGAGAGGTTTTATGAAAGATTATTTATCTGTGATCCGGTCTTCCCAGCTCTTTTCCGGCGTTTCGGAAGAGGAGGTTATTGCCATGCTTTCCTGCCTCAAGGCAGAACGGAAGGACTTCCCGAAGGATGCTTTCCTGCTGCGCGCCGGAGATACGGCGGAATCCATTGGTCTTGTGCTGTCGGGAAGCGTTCTGGTCATACAGGAGGATATCTGGGGAAACCGCAATATTCTTTCCAAAGCGGGGCCGGGGCAAACCTTTGCCGCCGCGTTCGCCTGCGCCCCCGGCTCCCGGCTGAATGTGAGCGTGGTAGCCGAAACCCCCGTTACCGCAATGTTTCTGAACGTAAAGCGTATTCTGACCGTCTGCCCCTCCGCCTGTACGCATCACAGCCGGATCATCCGCAACCTGCTGGGCGAGCTTGCCGGGAAAAACCTGCGTTTCAGCGAAAAGCTCACGCACATGGGACAGCGTACCACCCGGGCGAAGCTCATGTCCTATTTTTCCGCCGAAGCCCAGCGTTTGGGGAAATATGAATTTGACATACCCTTTTCGCGGCAGCAGCTTGCGGACTATCTTGGGGTCGAGCGCAGCGGGCTGTCGCTGGAGCTTGGGAAAATGCGCGGCGAGGGGCTCCTTGACTTTCATAAAAGTCATTTTGTTCTGAAGGTGTAATGCCCAAAAATGCAAAGGGGGCTGTCTCGTTAATTGGCGGGGCGCATTAGACAGTTAACAGACACAGTGGATGATCTGCTGCACCGGCTCTTGTATAATTTATCCCTTGCCTCTCCCTCTGGGATAGGTGGCCGAGCGCAGCGAGGACGGAGAGGGTAAACAAGGTTGCAAAACCCTCTCATACTGAACTCCAATTAAAATCTTTAAAAAAGATTTTAGGGTCTATCTGAAAATAGTATTAATCAGGAAATAGTATCAGTCACCTGCGGTGACAGCTCTCCCGGAGGGAGCGCCAAGGGTGTGTACCTGCATTTTGGAACGAGAAATGGAGCGTATCTGCACCGATACGCTCCATTCACTGTTTTACGACCACCCATTAAAGAGGCAGCCCCCTGTTTTTCATTACAGCACTTCCCGGCAGGCTTGCTGCAAGGCAGCTTCCTGCTGCCGGTACATGAGCGCCTGTGCGTAGTGAAGATACGGCTCGCAGCCGTGCCGACCGATGTACGTCAGCGCATTGGGCGTTCTGGTCAGAGCGGATACAAGCAGGATCATCTCCTGCCCCTCGCCAAAGCAGTCCGCCACGAAACGGAACCCGTGGGAAAGCTCTGTCTGGATGCGCCGGATCAGATCTTCCCGCCGCTGAACGTCCTGACCGAACAGCGTGCGCAGAAGCACAAGCTGCTCTTTTTCATCCCGGATATGCGCCTGCTTTACTGCCAGCTCCATCTCCCCCAGACGGTGCAGCACCCATTCCTCCCGCCGGGCTTCTTCCGTGGAAAGTAAGGCGTTCTGGCGTTTTATCTCCAGACTCTTTCGGTTGGCGGTGATAAACTCCGTCAGGGACTGGTTCCCATTTTTATACCGCCCCAGCAGTTCGTGGAGCCGGACGACCGCCGCGTCCTCCCGGGCGTAGGCCGCGAATTCCGCCCCCAGTGCGTCCAATACCAGATTCACCACCGTGATTCGCTCGTCAAAGCTGCCGCCCCGCGCCATGGCCACCCGCTCCTGATAGGCCTCCTCCGCCAGTGTTCCGTTCAGGATCTCCGGTATGGCGTAATCGGAGCCATAGGTCTGGTAGAGGCGGTAGTAGGCGGCAAAATCTCTGGCCGTTTCCTCATGGTGCAGGAATTGGGATACCAGTGCCTCGGTCACCGGGACTTGCAGCGCTTCATAGCCTTTCAGTATCTGGGACAGGTCTTCCCATCCCCGTGCCGTTACAAACGACAGAATATCCTCCGTCCGCTTCACCATATAGAACCGCTCCCGCTTCACGGACAGATAGGAAATGACCGCGCCGTGGAGTTGCTTCTCCCGGGCATAATCCAGCCAGATATCCAAATCTGCTTCTACGTTGATCTGCCGCACCCGATCCAGCGTCACCACATCGAACTCCCGTACCGATTTGTTATACTCCGGTGGATTTCCCGCGGCCACGATGACCCAGCCCTCCGGGACACGGTGCGTGCCGAAGGTCTTGTTCTGCAGAAATTGCAGCATGGTGGGCGCCAGCGTCTCCGAAACGCAGTTGATCTCGTCCAGGAACAGGATGCCCTCCTGACAGCCGGTACGCTCCATGGTCTCGTAAACGGAAGCGATGATCTCGCTCATGGTATATTCCGTGACAGACATGACCTGACCGCCGTAGGTTTTTTCCTCAATATGGGGCAGGCCGATGGCGCTCTGGCGGGTGTGGTGGGTGATGGTATAGGCCACCAGTCCCACGCCGCAGCGCCGGGCGACCTGTTCCATGATGGCCGTCTTTCCGATACCCGGAGGGCCCATCAGCAGAATGGGACGCTGGTGTACCGCCGGAAACAGATAATTCCCGGCGTCATCCTTGCGAAGATACGCCTGCAGGGTATGGATGATCTCCTGTTTTGCTTCCTGAATATTCATAGGATTCTCCTAAATCAGTAAAAGTCTGCCCCAAGCGGGAATCAGCTCCCGATGGCCGCTTTCCTTCAGCAGGACAAAGGCCGTTTCATAGTCCGGCGGCGTTGTGGGGTACGCTCCGTCGCCGTCGGTAAAGTAGAGCAGCGCTTTTAAGTCCTTTAATTCCTTCCGCTGCCGCTGCTTTTCTACGTAGTCGAACACCGGCGTAAAGTCCGTGCCGCCCCGCCCACGGATACGGATTTTCTTTTCGTATGCCAGCCAGTCCTCCCGGTTCCGGATCAGAGCCACATCCTGAATCAGACAGTCGCACTGGATAAAGTATACCTTCATCCTTCGGAAAAAGTTTTCCTGCCGGGAGAGAATGGCATAGGTCTCGCTTAAAAAGCGGCTTACCACTTCCCGTGAGCAGGAGCCGGAGGTGTCGATGGCAATGACCAGCTCCTCCAGCCGCCGCACTCCCCTGTATTCCAGCGGCTCGATCAGGGGCATGGAGCCGTACTGCTCCATGCCGAAATTGTAAAAGATGTAGTCAAAGCTCTCGGTGTCCAGCTCCACTTCCTCCCGTGGAAAGGTAAAGCGCTGCAGAAACTTCCGGTAGTCGTATTTGGATTCCGCCGTTTCCATGGGGCTTTCCGCCGCCGCGCCGGATGTCGTCCCCCGTTTTCCCTTGCCTGCCTTGTTTTTTGCCGCGTCTAAGAGCATCTGCTCCCACTGGCTGCGCAGGCCGCCAGTTGCTGACTCGTCCCAACGGCTGTGGTCGTCAAAGGAAAACGCCGCATGCATTTCCTCCATGGTATAGGGAAACGTCCCCGCTTCCAGCAGCTCCAGAATCCGCTCTGCGGGCAGCGGCTCATTTCCCATGCGGTCAAAGCAGTCTTTTCTGACGGCATTTTCCAGCGCCAGCCGGGGCTGCGCCTGCCGCTCGATCATCTGCTCCACCGCCATATCGCAGGCAATATCCCACATTTCCCCCGCCGGTTTGAACAGATGCAGGAACAGGCAGTGCAGCAGCATATGCAGATACCCCCGCCGCAGCGCCGCCGGTTCCCGGCTGTAGCATTCCAGCGTTTCCCGAACCGGGAAATACATGGCCTGCCCATCAACGGAGAAGCCCGGTTTGGCTCCAAGCCGCCATCTCAGGCAGTCAAAGGCCGCATCCAGATAGGGAAACAGATCACACAGTTCCGCCCGGCAGGTCTGCAAAATCCGCAGACACAATTCCGTTTGCTTTTCGTCCTGTACCATGGAAACCGCCCTCTGCCTCAAAGGTCAAAACTTCGGTCATGAAACCCATACTTCCGGGTTTTCCGTTCCAGCAGCCAGATAAACGCCTGTGTTTTCTGATTCCGGATGGCATAGTCCATACAATCCTCTATTACGGAAGCATCCATCCAGCCCAGTTCTTCCAGCACTTGCAATTTATCCAGCGCGTCTCTCTGGATCAGCGCCTCCGCCGCCGGCCGGATACGGAGCCTCAGATAGTCTCCAAAGTCCCTGTGCTGTTTATCCGTATAGCCGTCTGGCTGAAAAAAGCCCGACAGCGCCAGCTCCAAACGTACAGGCGCCTGTTTGGAGGACATAAATTTCTGATACAGCGCGTCTCCGTTTTCCATCTTCCCGCCTCCGTTTTCGTATAGAAATAGAATAGCAAAAAAACAGAGCGCGGTCAATCCATGGGGAAATTCTTTTCTCCCATATCCGTAGCATCATTGTAACACTTACAAATTTTCCGTGCACAGGAAGAAAACAGCCGTAGATTATTTCACATTTTTATGGTATAATTATCTAACCAAATTGAACAATTGGGGTGGACATATATGAGTCTGAATACAAATACATTGCCAACCGCATCTGATTTATCATCTGAAAAACGCAGCGTATGCCTCATTAACGATTCCTTCCCTCCGGTGATTGACGGCGTGGCCAATGCGGTCACCAACTATGCCTCCATCATCCAGCGCAGCTTTGGCGACGCCACCGTAGTAACGCCCTACTATCCCGACGCCGACGACAGCATCTACCCCTTTCCGGTGCTGCGCTATCCCAGTATCGATGTGACAAAGCTGGTTGGCTACCGGGCAGGTCTGCCCCTGTCCCCGGAGCTGATGGCACAGGTTGAGGGGCGTCACATTGACCTGATCCATAGCCACTGCCCCGTCACTTCCACGATCCTCGCCCGGATGCTGCGGCAGCGGCTGCATGTGCCGCTGGTGTTCACCTACCACACCAAGTTCGACATCGACATTGCCAATGCCATCCATAGCAAGCGGCTGCAGGAAGCCTCCATCAAGCTGCTGGTGGAGAACATCTCCGCCTGCGATGAGGTATGGACAGTCAGCCACGGCGCAGGAGAAAATCTCCGATCTCTGGGCTATCAGGGAGACTACATCGTCATGCCCAATGGCGTGGACATTCCAGCCGATCGCCTGCCGGAGGAGACGATACGCGCCGTAAGCGAAGGTCTTGACCTGCCGGAGGTTGTGCCGCTGTTACTGTTTGTGGGACGCATGATGTGGTACAAGGGACTGCGGATCATTCTGGACGCGCTGAAACAGCTGAAAGGCGAGGGGCAGGACTTCCGCATGGTGTTCATCGGTAAGGGCACCGATGGAGAGGCCATCCGTGCCTATGCCGAGGAACTGTGTCTGGGCGACAAGGTATTCTTTCTGCCGCCCTGCTACGACCGGGAAATTATCCGAGCATGGTATTGCCGCGCCGACCTGTTCCTGTTTCCCTCCACGTTTGATACCAACGGTCTTGTGGTGCGTGAGGCGGCGGCCTGCGGCCTTGCCAGCGTGCTGATCGCCGGAAGCTGCGCCGCCGAGGACGTTACCGACGGTCGCAACGGCTTTTTCATTGAAGAAAACGCCGCTTCCATGGCGGCGACGCTGCGCCGCCTGCTGCCCCAGCGAGAGTTACTGCGGCAGGTAGGTGAAAATGCCCGGCGGGAACTCTACATCTCATGGGACACTTCCGTTGCCAATGCCTGCCGTCGTTATGAGGTGGTGCTGGACAACTTCCGCCGAGGGGTATATCCAGCGCGCGACACCCGGGTGGACGAATTGCTGCTGGACACGGCAGAGTCGCTGGATGCCATCAACCGCCTCCGTGCCATTCCCCAGCAGCTGCGCGCTGCCATGGACGAGGATGTCCGCCAGTGGCACGACGAGATACAGGAAAACCGTCTGAATGCTCGGGAGAATCGCCAGAAGTTACAGGAAAAGCTATCGCAGCTGCGCCAACAGATCGACCGGTATCTGTAAAGGTGCTTATACTATAGAAATTGGAAAGAAAAAGTCCTGTACGCATCTTACAGCATACAGGACTTTTGTGTCTTTGCAACACTTTAGATGCTGCAACCCCGGCCTGCTTTGGGGTTAAAAATTTAATTTCTTTCTGAGCTTTCTTTCGGCATTTCTATTTTCTTTCGCATATAGATTGACATCAAAACAATTTCCACTCTGCTTGGACACGCGAGCACGAAGATCACATTAGATACGTACATCCATCTGATTCGGGACACTGGCAAATATGCTGTCGAGATGCTCGAGGCAATATGACAATCGCTAAAAAATAGGCAGGATGGTCACGTCCTGCCTATTTTTTTAGCTAAAGAAATGGATAAGGGACTAAGCCCTTTTTCATTGGATAACTTCTTCCGGCCAATTTTTATTTTACCGACGAGTCAGAACCGTCACTCGTCTCATGCTCAGAAGCTACCCCTTCCGCCCATGTTGTAGCGCAATACCAGAAAAAAGTCAACTACTATCTTGACAGAGAAATTTCTTTCTCCACTATATTGTATGCACTGAAAGAACAAACTGTACTGGGAATATCTGTGTTTATCTTTTGATATTCAATAGTTTAAAAAGAAAGAGCCGAGATTTTCTGTGCTGAAGTTACAGAAAATTTCGGCTCTTTCTTTTCAAAAAACATCTGCTTCACTTTTTACCCGGATTCCTGCCGGAATTGACCTATAACAGAGAAATTCACCCCAAATCTGTTATCACGCCGGGATTGTCATTGCCCGGAAATGACCACGAAGCCGTAGGGGGCAAGTGTGGTGTGGGTCAGGGCTTCCGAGAGCAGGGGCGTTCCGGTGACCGGCTGGGGAAGCTGGCAGGGATCGGGGCTGAAATTGCACCAGACCGTAATGTCCGCCCCATCAAGGCTCCTGCGGTAGGCAAAAAGCTGCAGGTCATCGGGGACAAGAAGCTGGAAATCGCCCCATTTGAGGATGTCACTTCCTTTGCGCAGGGCAATCAGGCGACGGTAGAAGTGCAGGATGGAGTTTTCGTCCTCCCGGGCGCGCTGTACATTGATCTCGGCAGCGTTGGGATTTACGGCGATCCAGGGCGTCCCTGTGGTGAAGCCTCCATTCGCTGTGCTGTCCCACTGCATCGGCGTTCTGGCGTTGTCGCGCCCCTTGTGCTGGATGCCGTTCCACGCCCACGCCTTTTGCGCATCCGTCTTTGCCTCTTTCAGAAGGTTCAGGCTTTCAATGTCCCGCAGCTGCGAGGCATCGGCAAAGGGATAATTCGTCATGCCGATCTCCTCACCCTGATAAATGAAGGGCGTCCCCCGCTGCAAATACATGGCCACAGCCAGCATTCTGGCGCTCCGCTGCCGGAGCGTCTCCGATGCGGTGCAGCCCCAGCGGGATACGATGCGGGGCTGGTCATGGTTGCTCCAGAACAGCGTATTCCAGTCCAGTGTGCTTTGCCACGCGGCAGTCAGCGCCTTGAACTTTTTCAGAGAAAAGGGGATCACGTTCCATTTCCCGTCTTCGCCGTCGATGTCCATGATGTCAAACTGGAACAGCAGATCCAGCTCCCTTCCGTCCCCGACGACACTGTTCGCGTTATCCAGAGTGACGCAGGTCGTTTCGCCTACGCACATACAATCCCGGCCGTTAAAGCAGCGTTTGCGCATCTCGCGCAGATGGGAATGCAGCGCCGGCTGAAAGGCCGTATGCTCGCCCGGGAAAGCGTAGCCTGAGCCGCTGGCGTCGGGCAGGCCGGGGGCTTTGGCGATCAGGCTGATCACATCCATGCGGAATCCGTCCACGCCCTTGTCGAACCACCAGTTGATCATGGCATAGACTTCTTCCCGAAGCTTCGGATTTTCCCAGTTGAGGTCAGGCTGCTTCTCCCCGAAAAGATGCAGATACCACTGCTCTGTCGCCGCATCATAGCTCCATGCCGACGGCGTGAAGAAGGATGACCAGTTGTTCGGCTCCTTCCCGCCGCGTCCGTCGCGCCAGATGTAATAGTCGCGGTAGGGATTGTCTTTGGATTTTCTCGATTCAACAAACCATGCGTTCTCGTCCGAGGAATGGTTGACGACCAGGTCCATGACCAGCCTGATGTCCCGCCGGTGCATTTCCTCCAGCAGTCGGTCGAAGTCCTCCATCGTGCCGAATTCGGACATGATCTTCCGGTAGTCGCGGATGTCGTAGCCCATATCGTCGTTGGGCGAGTCGTAGACCGGGCAGAGCCATACCGCACCGATGCCCAGCCATTGCAGGTAATCCAGCCGGGAGATCAGACCGGGGATGTCCCCGATGCCGTCGCCGTTGGAATCCTGAAAGCTGCGGGGATAAATCTGATAGAACACACGTTCCTTCCACCATGGGCTTTTCATGGAATCGTTCACTCCTTCACAATGAGATCGTCAATAACCGGCAGTGTGCCCCGCGCCGCCGTAAAGCAGGGCAGCGACCCGCCCAGCAGCGCCAGCCAGGGCAGGCTGTAGGGCAGCAGAAGCGCCATTACCGCCGTCAGCGCAAGGGCAAGCAGCAGCCAGCCAAGCACCAGAGCGGGGCAGCGAAAGGTCAGGCAAATCGCGTTTTTCAGCAGCGCCGGGAGCTTCAGCTCCACCCGCGCCTGCATCTGAAATGCCAGAGCGCCGATGCACCACAGCAGATAGCTGCCAATCAGGCAGAAGCAGGCCAGCACCGCCCCGACTCCCGCCCCCTCTGTAAGCCGGAAATAGAACCAGCCGCCGTAAAGAATTGCCGCCGGACCGGCGAAAAAGAGCAGCCCGAGAGGAAGCGACGGGAGAAAATTGGCACGGAAGCTACGCAGAAAGCGGCGGTACGGCTGTTTTTCCTCCAACAGCAGACTCTGGCAGGCGCGGCATAATGCCGTCCATCCTGCGGGAGCCGTCAGCACCGGCAGGCAGGTCAGCAGAAAAAGCAGATTCAGCACCATCAGCGGCAGCAGCTTTTCAAAGCACAGCCGCACGAAGCCGGCGGTTCTATAGTCTCTCTGCATCGCCGCGGTTCCTCACTTCCTTGTAATACTCCGAGGGACTCATGCCCGTTTTCTTCCGGAACAGCTTTGAGAAATAATACCGGTCGTCGATCCCCACCAGGTACGCGATCTCCTGAAACGGCAGATCCGTGGTCGCAATCAGCTGCTGGGCGTTATAAATGCGCAGCGTGTTGAGATATGTAAAGATCGGCGCGTCGGTCAGCTTGGAAAAGGCGCGGTTCATGTAGTCGAAATTCATCTCGAAGACGTCTTCGATCTCCTGGCTCGACAGCGGCCGCGTATAATTTTCGTTGAGGTAATGGAGCAGCCGCTCGGCCACGACTTCCGACTTTTTCAGTTTCTTCCCCTGAGCAGCGCCCCGCGCCAGCAGGTGCTCATGTGCCACTTCCAGAAAGAACGAATGCAGCAGCGCGGCGGTGCGGCGCTTGTAGTGCTCCTCCCGGGCATTGTAGCAGTCCAGCGCGGTGCGGAGTATCGTATTGAACTCACTGCCCGGCAGGTGAAACTGCTTCGGAAGATAGGTGATGGGATCGGTGGGGTCGGCTTCGTCCAGATTGTAGCTCACAAGGCTCAGCCTGCGCTTTTCCGCAAGCAGCGCCATGGCCGCGTCCTCATCCTTCATCCGCGCCATTTCCGGGTGGGTGAAATGGGCATAGTAATAATTGCAGGCCGCGCGCTGATAGCCCTCGTGGCACAGCCCCGGCTCAAGCAGGAAGAAATCCCCCGCCTTGAGGTGATAGAAAATGCCGTCCTCCTGCAGATACATATTCCCGTCACGGATCACATACAGGACATACTCGTCGATCGTCCGGGAAAAGTGGATCCACGGCTCGGTGTAGTTGATCCGCCCCAGCATCCGTACACGGGGAAGCAGATCTGCATTGTAAGACAGAAGCATCGTCATTCCTCCAGTTGCACCCACACGGCAGTCCAGCAGCGCACGTCGGGCAGCTTTACGGTATAGATGCAGCCGTTCTTCGTTTGCTCCGCCGTGTAGGGAAGCTTTTGCGCCGCCAGACACTCGCTGTCCGGCGAGGCACAGTAGATGCCGCGCACCGGCCGGTCAAGGCGGATGGCCGCCGAAATACCCGCTGCCAATACCGGCTCCCGCTTTCCCTCGTTCCACATGGCGTTGTTGCCGGTCAGGTTGATCAGGTGGAGGGTCAGCCGGTCACGGGATTCGCGGAGGAGCGTCCAGACCGTGTCCGCCTGTCCGTCCGTGGAGAAGGTGCAGGCATCGGAGAAGAAACGGACGTCCTCGTTAATGCCGCCGGAGGCCGTCTTGCCAATATCCATACCGGGATCATTATATAACAAATCCTTGTATCTGACAAGAAAATCGCAATTGCGCTGCACGATTGGAAGAAAGCTTTCCCGCAGGTGAGCGTAGTTGACATAATAACTGTCCCGCAGCAGGCTGCGGTTCTCGCCCAGAACGAGCTGCGTACCGCCGGAGGCAGAGATCACCGCCCACGCAAGACGGAATGAGCGCTCTGCCGCGTCCATATCCTCCCCCTGAAACGCCTTCAGATAGGCGGCAAGGATGACGTTCCGGTGGGACAGCAGCCGAGCCTCCCGAATCAGGCGGTAAAGGTCAAAATAGGTATCGTGGGGCGGCCAGACCTCGATATACACTGCATCCTGTGCCGCCGCGGCGACGGTTTCCGTTGGCCAGTTATTGACGGCGTTGAAGATCACGCCGCCGTCGGCCGCTTCCTCGCGGACGGCCTGCGCCGCCGCATTGATCAGGTGCGGGAACTCGTCCGCCAGCTCCACGGGGCGGTGTTCCGCGTCCCAGATCCGTTTGGGAAAGCCATAGGTATCCATGTGGATGCCGGAAAAGCCGAAGCGCACGGCACTGCGGAATTCCTCCACAATATGCTCCGCCCAGCCGCAGGAGGCAGCCACATTCATGTAGTACAGCCACCCGGCAAAGGTCATCGGCTGACCGCCCATCGTGTACATTCCCCACGTTGGGTGCGCTGCAAAGGTGTCCTTTGTTGCCGCGTAAACCGCGCCGTAGGCCAGCGGGCGGATGCCGCAGGCTTTGCAGTGTTCGATCTTCTTCGAGATGACGCTTAAGTCCGTCTGACGCCCCATCGGGTCGTCGTATTGCTCGGTGGGGGGCAGAAGCCGGTCATGCCGGTACATCCAGTCGTAAAACTGCACCGCGTTCAGATGCAGATCCCGCATCCACTCCACGTCCAACCTGTCCCCATCGCCGGAGGAAAAATCCGACAGGAAGCCGTAGCGAATTTCGGTTCTGCGGTCGGAAACCACATCAAACGCGCCTTCCCAGACGCCGTCTTCTGTGCTGATGCGCAAACCGTAGCCACCCACCGGCACATCCGTCAAGACCAGTGTGTCGCCCTCCCGGACGGCTTGCAGCGTGACCGGACGCTCCATACGGAAGAACGTCGCTGAAAGAAGCGCCGAATGCGCCGGCAGGATCAGCCGAACCGGCTCGCCGGGCAGATATTGTGCTTTGTCAAAATGACAGGTGATTTTCTGCATTGGCTTATCCTTTCACTGCTCCCTGAGTCAGTCCGCCCACGACCGTTTTCCGTTGGAAAACCACAAACAGAACGATCACAGGGATCAACGCCATGATCGACGCAGCAAACACCCACTCCCACCGTGTCGCATACTGTCCGTTCAGCCGCTGGAGCAGCAGCGGGAAGGTGATCATTTTCTCATTCGCGCCCACCAGTACCTTCGCCGTAAAGTATTCCTCCCAGAAGCCCTGGAAGGCAAAAATGGTCATGGTGCCCACCGCCGGGGCAGAGAGGGGCAGCATTACCCGGAAGAAAATGTCCTTGTGACCGCCGCCGTCCAGCAGCACCGACTCCGCCAGCGAGCTTGGCAGGCTGCGGAAAAAGTTGCGCAGGAAGAAGGTGTGCCCGCAGACATTGGTCGCAACGTAGATCAGAATCAGTCCCGCCCGGGTGCCGATCAGGCCGTTGGGCAGGCCGGGAAGCGTAAGCTGCTTAAGCACCAGAAACTGGGGGATGATATTCAAAAAACCCGGCATCATCAGCGTAAACAGGTAAACCGCAAACAGCTTGTCGCGCCCGGGAAAACGGATGCAGGCAAAGCCGTAGGCGGAGAGCGTCGAAACAAACACCGAGATCACAACGGTAATGACGGTATTGATCACACTGTTTGCCAGTGCCGTCGGGAAAATGTCCATACTGAGAATGTGCCGGTACGCCGAAAAGTCCAGCCGCGTGGGGAAAAGCTTCGGCGGATAGGGCAGCACATAGCTGAACTCCTCAAAGGAGTTCGTGATCATAAAGAAGAACGGAACGGAGAAAATCAGCAGCGATGCGATCAGAATGACCCACAAAACCGTCTGCCCGAGGATCTCCGTTGCTTTTTTGCCGCGGAGCTTCATTTCTATCCCTCCTGTTCCACGTTGTCCAGCTTGAAGACGCGATTGAGAATGATCGTCAGCGCAACGATCGTCACGGCGGAGATCATGCCGATGGCGGAAGCCTCGCCGAATTCGAACTGATTGAATGCTCTGTCATACAGCAGGTATTGCAGCACCGAGGTCTTCCCGTTGGGGTCGCCGCCGGTCAGCATCATGACCTGGATGAAGACGTTGAAGGAACCGATGATCATATTGACCATCACATAAAAGGTCGTGGGGCGAAGTCCCGGCATCGTAATATGCCAGAATTTTTTCCACAGACCCGCGCCGTCCAGCTCTGCCGCCTCGTAGCGCTCCTTAGGAATTCCCTGCAATGCCGCGAGGTAGACCAGCATCGACCAGCCCACGTTTTTCCAGATGCCCATCAGCCAGATTGCCGCGTTGCCCGACCATTCCCGCAGCAGCCACGGCACATAGTCGTCCATGACGTGGAGCACATCCACCAGCAGGTAGTTGATCAGGCCGCGGTCGGAGTTATTGAACATATACTGGAACACCAGACTGACGATGACCCACGAGGTGATGACCGGCAGATAAAAGCCGACGCGGAAGATCGTCTGCCCCCGCCTGAGGTTGTTGATCAGGTAGGCAAACAGCATTCCGCCCATCAAAATGAACGGCACCGTCACCAGCGCGTACAGGAAATTGTTCCGGTAAGCGTACCAGAAGCGGGAGCCGCCGGACAGAACGTTCTTGAAGTTTTCCAGGCCGATGAACGTGATCTCGCCCTGCACGATCCTGTACTCAGACAGGGCGATCCGGATGGTAAAAAACATCGGATAGATGACGAACGCCAGCACCAGCAGCAGGCCGGGAAGGACGAAGGGTGCTGCCGCCGCATAGGCCCGAAGGCCCTTTTTGACGGATGATTTTCCACATACCGGGGATGGTTCATGCTGCAGCAGCTTCATTGGCGCTGCCTCCTTTTTTCCAAGGGAGCGCAGAACCCTCCGGCTCTGCGCTCCTGATATTTTGGTATTCAGAGTTTCCCTTAGGAAAGCTGCCCGTCGATCTTTGCTGCGGCGTCGTGCATCGCCTGTGCAGCGTCAGCGCCCTCTACGAAGATGCTGGTCACCATTTCGCTCCAGATCTCCTGGATCGCGGCGTTGTTGGGGGAGGGAATTCTCGCTTTGGCGGATTCCATCTGCTTCATGTAAACCGACCACACGGGGTTATTCTTGACCGCGTCGTTTTCTACAAGGGACTTGAGGATGGGCAGCTGACCGGCCTCCAGCATGGCAAGCTGTGCTTCCTCACTGGTCATGAATTTCGCGAATTCATAGGCGGCGTCCTTCTGCTTGCTGGTGGAGAAAACAGCGATGTCCTCGCCGCCGACAACGGAAGCGCTGCGGCCTTCATAGGTGGGAATGGTCGCGGCAACGATGCCCTTTGCTTCGCAGTCATCATAGGAGCCGAAGTACCAGGGGCCTTCAAAGAACATAGCGTATTCGCTGTTGATGCCGTCCCACGCATCCACGGAGCCGTCCACGTCACGGATGGTGAAGATCTTCTGGTCGTGCAGCTCGATCAGCTTGTTCATGGCGGCGATGCTGGCATCGCTGTCCAGATAGCCGGTCGCCTTCGTAAAGCCGTCGTCGGTCAGCGTGCCGCCAAACAGCCAGAAGTAGGGGTACATATCCCAGTCGCCCACGCCGGAAACGTTCAGACTGTAGGTGCCGCGATCCTTGGCCGCTTCGATGAAGGCTTCCATCGTCTCGGGAACATCATCCAGACCAATTTCCTTCAGCACGTTCTTGTTGACGACTGCGGCCTTGCAGTTGGTGTCCAGCGGCAGACCGTAATACTTGCCCTGGTAAAGATTGGTGGACAGGGGCGCGTCCAGATAATCGCCGGAAATCTCCGCGAAGTCCGCGTAATCGCTCAGGGCAACCAGACCGCCCTGCTTGGCATAGGCCGCGATGTTGGCAATGTCAACACGGGCAACGTCGGGGCTCATGCCGGTGCCGAAGGAGGTGACGATCATCTCGTGGAACTGACCGCCGTCCTGGCGCACCGCGTCGATCTTGATATTCGGATGAGCCTTCTCCCACAGCGGCAGAACCACGTCTTTAAACTGGGCTTCTTCCGCATCGCCGTAGGTGTGCCAGAAGGTCAGAGTGATTTCTTCGTCCGCCGGGGTGCTGTCCTTTGCCGGCTCTGCCTTCTCAGTTGCCTCCGCTTTTGCGGGCTGTTCGGTCTTTCCTGTGCAGCCGGCCATGCACGCCGTCAGAAGCGCGGCGGCCAGAAGCAGCGCAAGCAGTTTTGCAAGTTTGTTTTTCATGTTGATCCTCCTTACTTTTGTTGAACGTGTTTCGGCGTACATACAGATATCCGCCGGTGAAGAAGGTCGGACAGCGTCGCGCGATGGTATTTTTCCGCCATCCGGACTTTGCATCAGAGCTGTCGGTCGTCTATCCATATTGTACAGTTTTTTGGCGGGATTGCAATACGGTAACCCCTGTATTTTGCCTCCGCCGTTGGTCGATATGACCAACTTGCTGTGCTTATTATCCATCTTTACAGTGCATTCTGTAAATGGGCACTGGCGACTTTATTTGTATTTCAGCGACTTTTTATCATTCCGGCAAATAAAAAAGGGCGCGTCGCAAAACGCACCCGGGAAACACCACATCTGCCTCCCAGGAAGGGGGCTGATGTGGTGCTTACGTCAGAATGGAGTTGGAATGAAGATAGTTAAGGCTAAGGCATGTCGGAATTTATTAACGGAAATTGCTTTGCTTTTCACGGATATGTAGACAGAGCCAACCCCCAAAACGTCTGCATCTAAAGTGTTGAACAGATACAGAAGTGATGTTCACTTTTGATCTCGGACGAAAAAGTTCGGACAAAAGTGAATATTCCTTTTTATTCGCTATATTAGTGCTTGTAATGTTTGAGTTTTCATGGTAAAATGTTGACATGAATTTTTGGGGTTTCTATTGATCTCCTCCCATCTTTGGAGGTCCCGTCAAGATTTATGCGCGAATTTATTTGCAGGCTCCGGCTGAATGAAATCAGCCGGCAATGGAGGCGTCATCCAGAGCCGCCTCCAAGTGCTTCATGTTCATGTATTTCTTGTTGCCCCACTGGG
>ERZ773225.1418-NODE-1418-length-29032-cov-7.949650_pt1 | contig 29032 bp, 17 predicted proteins | sample MGYA00580993_ERZ773225 | MGnify/ENA primary metagenome ERZ773225 (study PRJEB29015, sample SAMEA2737748) | human gut metagenome | biome: human gut; feature: human-associated habitat; material: faeces | place: China | collected 2012 ...
CGCACCTCGCTCGCCGTATCGGCACTTAGAATTATGCGGTATTGCCTTTACTTTTGCCCCCCGGCAGGATATACTTAAAAGCAGAACAATACGGGCAGCCAGAAGCCCGGCCAAATATAAGGATGTGTTATCATGAACCTGAAAGGCAAAACCATTGTGCTGGGCATTACCGGCGGGATTGCTGCTTATAAAATGCCCAATGTGGCCCATGCCCTGGCCAAAGCCGGCGCCAATGTGCATGTGCTGATGACCAAAAACGCCACGGAGTTTATCACCCCGCTGGTGTTTGAAACCCTGACCAACAACCGCTGCATTGTGGATACCTTTGACCGCAACTTTCAGTATGATGTGGCCCATGTTTCGCTGGCCAACGCGGCGGATTTGATGCTGATCGCCCCGGCAACCGCAAATGTGATCGCCAAGCTGGCCCACGGCCTGGCGGATGACATGCTGACCACCGTTACCCTGGCGGCCCGCTGCCCCAAGCTGGTGGCCCCCGCCATGAACACCCATATGCTGGAAAACCCCATCACCCAGGATAACCTGAAAACGCTGGAACATTACGGTTTCACCGTCATTCCCTCCGGTTCCGGCCTGTTGGCCTGCGGCGATACGGGCTCCGGCCGCCTGCCCGATGAGGGCGTTCTGGTGGACTATGTGGCACGGGAGCTGGAACACGAAAAAGACATGCAGGGCATGAAAGTGGTGGTTTCCGCTGGCGGCACCCGCGAACCGATGGACCCGGTGCGCTACCTGACAAACCATTCCACCGGCAAAATGGGCTATGCCGTGGCCCGCGCCTGTATGCTGCGCGGCGCGGATGTGACGCTGCTGACATCTTCCGACTTGCCGCCGGTTCCGTTTGTCAAAATGGTGCCTTTTGCCACCGCGGCAGAACTGTTTGAAGCTGTCAAGGCCAACGCCATGGATGCGGATGCCCTGGTGATGGCCGCCGCTGTGGCGGACTACCGCCCGGCCCAGGTGGCGCAGGATAAGATCAAAAAGCACGATGGTGAACTTTCAATTGAGCTGGAACGCACGGATGACATTCTGGGCTGGGTCGGCGAGCACAAGCCGGAGCAGTTGTTTGTCTGCGGCTTTTCGATGGAAACGAAAGATCTGATCGAAAATTCTACTGCCAAGCTGCACAAGAAAAACATGGATATGATTGTGGCCAACAATGTCAAGGTGCCCGGCGCCGGTTTTGGCGTGGATACCAACGTTGTAACCCTGATTACCGAAAGCATTTCCACCGCGCTGCCGCTGCAAAGCAAGGATGATGTTGCCATGCACATTGCGGACGTCATTGTGGAAGCAAAGCGGAGAAAACAGAAAAAGTAAGGCTGCCCCCCGCAAAAGAAACGAAGCAGCAAAAGAATAAGCTGATTTGGCACCCCTGTAGCCGCGCAGGGGTGCTTTTGCATGTGCACACAATTTTCACATCCTGGCAAAAAAACGACGCACAATTTTCACAAATAGGCAGTATACTTCTGGATAGTTCAGGGGTACGCCTGCCCTGCGGCGGGCGGCCCCCAAGAAAAGGGGAGTGCATCCATTGATCGAAGTCAAGCATTTGACCAAGCGTTACGGAAAACACACCGCGGTCGATGATATCAGCTTCACTGTGCAGGACGGCTGTATTTACGGCCTGCTGGGGCCCAACGGCGCCGGCAAATCCACCACAATGAACATGATCACCGGGTATCTTGCGCCCACGGGCGGCACCGTTGCCATTGACGGCCATGATGTTCAGGAAGAGCCCAAGGAGGCCAAAGCCTGCATCGGCTACCTGCCGGAAATTCCGCCGCTGTATACCGATATGACCGTGCAGGAATACCTGCTGTTTGTCAGCGAGCTGAAAGGCAAAAAGAAAAAAGCGGACCGCGTGCAGGATGTAGCGCAGGCCGTGCAGCGCGCTGGGCTGCAGGAGATGGAAAAGCGGCTGATCCGCAACCTTTCCAAAGGCTACCGCCAGCGCGTTGGCATTGCCGCTGCGCTGCTGGGCAGCCCCAAGGTGATCATTCTGGACGAACCCACCGTTGGCCTAGATCCCGCCCAGATGATCGAGATCCGCAACCTCATCCATGACCTGGGAGAGACCCACACCGTCATCCTTTCCAGCCATATCCTGAGCGAAGTGCAGACGATCTGTGACCGCGTGCTGATTATTGCGCACGGTAAAGTGGCCGCCCAGGGCACGCCGGAAGAGCTGGCCGCCCAGCTGGCTGCCCGCGGCATGATTGCCGCCACGGCACTTGGCACCAAAGAACAGATTCTGGCCGCTGCCGCCAAGGTGGAGGGCCTGACCGACCTGCGCGTGACCGCAGAAAAGGGCGATGAAGTCAGCTTTACCGCCACCAGCACCGCCGGTGCAGACCTGCGCGCGGCCCTGTCCAAGGCGCTGGCCGAAGCTGGCTGCCCGGTTGTGTCCCTGACAAGCGATACGATGAGTTTGGAGGATATCTTCCTACAGATCACCGAGACTGCACCGGAGGAAGCCCAGCCGGAAGAAACCGAAGAACCGGCTCCGGAAGCGGCTGCCGCACAGCCGGAACAGTCTGCTGTGCCTGCCGAACCGCAGGCCCCGGCGGATGATACTCCGGAACAACCGGAAGCCGAAAACGACCAAAAGGAGGAAGAGTGAGCCATGTTTGCCATTTTTAAGCGGGAACTGCGCAGCTATTTCACCAGCCTGGTCGGCTATGTTGTCATTGGTGTTATGCTGGCGTTTATCGGGTTATATTACTCCGCCAACTGCCTGGTGTATGGCACGTCGGATTTTTCAACCGTTTTGTATTCTACCACGCTGGTCATGCTATTTTTGCTGCCGGCGCTGACCATGCGCAGCTTTGCGGATGAACGCCGCAATAAAACCGACCAGCTGCTGCTCACCAGCCCGGTGGGTATCCCTTCTATCGTGATGGGTAAGTACTTTGCCCAGCTGGCGGTGTTTGCCGTGCCCATGGCGGCAGCGGCCATCATGCCGCTGGTGCTCACGGCCTTTGGCACCATCTCCCTTACCAGCGCTTACGCCACCTGGCTGGCGTACTTTTTGATGGGCGCTGCCTGCATTGCCATCGGCACCTTTGTCTCCGCCCTGACGGAAAACCAGATCATTGCGTACCTGGCTACTTTTGGTGCGCTGCTGATCTGCTACCTGATGAACGGCATCAAGAGCCTGTTCACCAGCGGCAACACGCTGGCATTCATCGTGTTCTGCGTGGTGCTGGCGGTTCTGGCTCTGCTGGTCGGTCTGGCCTGCAAAAATGTCACGGTGGGCAGCGCGGTGTTCTGCGGCGGTGCCGTGGTGCTGGTGCTGCTGTTTAAGCTGCGCCCGGCCTGGCTGCTGACCGGCTTTAACAGCGTGCTTGGCGCGCTGGCACTGTTCCAGCCGTTTACGGATTTTGTGGGCGGCATGTTCAGCGTGACCGGCATTGTGTATTATCTATCGGTGGCGGGACTGTTCCTCTTCCTGACGGGTCAGGCACTGGAACGCCGCCGCTGGAATTAAAGAGGGGGGTCCGACGATGAACTTTAAGAAAAAGAACGCGGCCAATGCCCCTGCCCCTAACCAGGCACAGCAGGCAGCGCGCCGCCGCAGCCTGCGCAGCGGTGCTTACGCCAGCGTGCTGGCCGTTGTGGTGCTGGTGCTGGTAATTCTGCTCAACCTTGTGGTGGGCGCGGTGCCCACCAAGTTTACCCAGTTTGATATTTCCACCGGCAAAATGTTCACCCTGAGCGATACCACCAAAACCATGCTGCAGGAACTGAACACCGATGTGACCGCCTATTACCTGGCGGAAACCGGCAACGAGGATTCCAACATTACGCGAATTCTGGACCGCTATGCGGGCGAAAGCAGCCATTTTACCTGGCAGCAGCGCGACCCCGCGCTGTACCCCACCTTTGCACAGCAGTATGACGCGCAGAACGCAAGCTCCTCCAGCGTGATCCTTGTATGCGGGGATAACCACACCGTGGTGGACTACAATGATATGTACACGGCGGATTATTCCAGCTATTATACCACCGGCAGTTACACAATGAGCTTCTCCGCTGAGAACGCGCTGTCCTCCGGCATTGCCAAGGTCACGCGGGAGAACAGCTATGTGCTGTACCAGCTGACCGGCCACGGCGAAGCCAGCCTGGAAAGCGATTTTACCGAAACGCTGGATAATTCCGGCGTTGCCATGCAGGACCTGAACCTGCTGACCACCGATACAGTGCCCGAAGATGCCGCAGCCCTGCTGATCAACGACCCGCAGGCGGACCTTTCCACCCTGGATGCCGCTGCCATCAAGACCTATCTGGAAAACGGCGGCCACCTGTTTGTGACCACCGATCTGACGGTGAGCACCCCCAACCTGGATGCCCTGCTGGCAGAATACGGCATGACCCGCCAGGAAGGCCTTGTGATTGAAAACGACAGCAACTATTATGCTTACGGCTACCCGCAGACCTACCTGCTGCCGAGCCTGAGCTCCAACGATATCACCGCGGGCGTGACCGATGGCATGTATGTCTTTACCCCCGTGGCACAGGGTATTGTGAAAGGCGACAGCACCGACGATCTGACCCTGACCACCCTGCTGAGCACCAGCAGCACGGCCTATTCCATGCAGGCCACCGCCGAGCAGGGGGAAAACGATCCCAACGGCCCCTTTAACATTGCCGTTGCCGCCAGCAACAGCGCTACCGGCGCCAAAGTGGTTTGGGTGAACTGCCCCAACATGCTGAACAGCAAGATGAACAGCGCGGTTTCCGGCGGCAATGCCCAGCTGTTGACCAGCGCCGTGAACTGGATGACCGGCGAGGGTGTGGTGATCGACAGCAAGAGCATGAGTGCCGAAACCCTGATGGTGCCGGGCAGATCGATTAAGCTGCTTGGCCTGCTGTTTACCATCGTGGTGCCGCTGGCCTTTATCGTGGCCGGTATTGCCATCACTTTGGTGCGCCGCCGCCGTTGATATTTCCAGTGCCGCAGAAACCTTAGGAGATAACAGCCAATGAACACAAAGAAAATGTTGCCCCTTTTTGTGCTGGTTCCCGTGGTGGTTGTGCTGGGCGTTGCCCTTGGTGTGCTGAACCATGCAGACACCGAGGAAGAGGATACCAGCATTGCACTGTGCAGCCTGGATGCTGACAGCGTGACCGCGATTGCCTACAAAGACGCCAGCGATGGCGCAACGTTGGAATCCGCCCTGACCAAAACGGATGATACCTGGACACTGGATTCTGACCCCGCGCTGCCCCTTGACCAGAGTAAGGCCCAAGGCGTTGCCGACAGCATGACCGCTCTGACCGCGCTGCGCGAACTGAGCGATGACGCCGACGTTGCCAGCATGGGCTTTGATACCCCGACTTATGAGCTGAGCCTGAAAACGGCAGATACCGAATGGACGCTGACCGTTGGCAGCAAGAACTCCATCACAAACAACTGGTATGCCCGCCTAAGCGCAGACGGCCCGGTGTATACGCTGGACAGTTCGGCCCTGAGCGGCATCTGCAAAACCGCAAAGCAGCTGTATGCCGCCCAGAGCATTACGGACATAGATGTGGACGATGTGACCAAGATGGTGGTGCAGACCGCCAACGGCGGAACCCTGAGCTTTGCCCAGAACGACGGAACCTGGACGCTGACAGATGATGCGGAATATAACCTGGATCAGGATATCGTCAAAAAGATGGCGAGCACCATCTGCGATCTGAAAACCAAGTGGAGCGTGACCGAACCGCAGGGCGATGCCGTGTATGGTCTGGATACCCCCAATGCTATCGTTACCCTGATTGCATCGGATGGCACCAGCATCCAGTGCAGCTTTGGCGGCAACGACGCCGAGGACGATACCCTGTGCTACCTGCGCAGCTCCAGCGCAGCAGGCGTTGTGTATGAAGTGAGCACTGACGCCCTGAACGCCTTTGCCTATGACAAGGCAGCGCTGGAAGCCGAGGAGGAAGCCACCCCCGAAACCGCCGATGTTGCCGCCGAAGACCCGGTTGGCAATGACAATACCGTTGATGATGAATAATCGGTCCGGCAGCAAAGCCTGAACCAATGCAAAGCCCCCGGTACGGTGCCAAACCACTGTGCCGAGGGCTTTTTGCAGAGTAATGCAGGATTTTACCACTTGATTCCTGTAAATTCCGTTCCATTCTGCCGCGAGACATGGTATAATCAAAATACAATAAAACACGCCGCAAGGCCAGCATATGCAGCAGGGCGCGTTGTGCGGGGAAAATGGCATTTCCCTATAGTGACCGCAGGGGCGCACATTGTGCGCCCGTCAACTTAAGGCAAAGATATTTCCCTGTGAAAATATGGATAGGAAAAATGCCTTTTATGTAACAATTTGGATGACTTCTTCGTTTATCTTATTAGAGGATACACCCTAGACAAACAGCAGGGGGCGGTAAGCATGAAAAAAAGATTCGCGGCATTTGTGTCAACCGTTTTGGCGGCAGTCTTGTGCGCCTGTTCTGCTGCCCCAAAAGATGTACTCCCCAATAAGGCGGCCCAGCCGACCGAAGCACCAACACAGCAAGCCCAAACCACGCAGGCAGCACCCACGGAACAGCCTACCCCGGAGCCGGACCCCGTGCAGCAGCTGCTGGAGGAGATGACGCTGGAACAAAAGGTGGGGCAGCTCTTCCTTGTTCGACCCGATTCCCTGGACTTGAGCCAAACGCAGGACCAGATCAACGATGCCAAGGCGGACGGCGTGACCGAACTGACGGATGCCATGCGCCAGACTTTGGCGGAGTACCCGGTGGGCGGCGTGGTGATCTTTGGCAAAAATCTGGAAAGCCCGCAGCAGATCACCCAATTCCTGGACGATTTGCAGCAGGCGAGCGATACGCCGCTCTTTACTGCCATTGATGAGGAGGGCGGCCTGGTGGCGCGCCTTGCCAACAATGCCGCGTTTGACCTGCCCCAATACGAAAGCGCTGCGGCGGTGGGAACATCCGGTAACCCGGAAGATGCCCGCGCCATGGGCCGCACCATTGGCGGCTACTTAAAAGAATACGGCTTTAACCTGGATTTTGCCCCTGTGGCCGATGTGAACACCAACCCCGATAACCCGGTCATCGGTACCCGCGCGTTCAGCAGTGAACCGCAGACCGCCGCCGACCTTGTGGGCGGGGCGTGCGCCGGGTTTGCCGATGCGGGCATTGCCTGTACCCTCAAGCATTTCCCCGGCCATGGCGATACCAGCGAGGATACCCACGTTGGCACCGTAACGCTGAACAAAACGCTGGATGACCTGCGCAGCTGTGAGCTGGTGCCCTTTGCCCAAAATGTGAACAATGCTCCGCTGATTATGGCGGCCCACATTACCGTGCCGCAGGTAACAGGGGACGATACCCCGGCCTCCCTTTCCAGCGTCATGCTGACTGATCTTTTGCGCGGGGAGTTGGGATATCAGGGCTTGATCGTGACGGATTCGCTGGCGATGCAGGCCATCACCGATGTGTATACCCCCGGTCAGGCGGCGGTCAAGGCGCTGCAGGCCGGTGCAGACCTGCTGCTGATGCCCAACGGCCTTGCCGATGCCTATACCGCTGTGCTGGAAGCTGTGCAGGATGGTACCATCCCCCAGCAGAGACTGGACGAAAGCGTGCAGCGCATTTTGCAGTGTAAATACCAATACGGCATCCTGACGCAGTAACGCGGTGCCGTTTATAAGGAGAATGAAAATGCCCAAGTATACAGTAGACGGTTCGTTTTTTGTGCAGCAGCTTTCCGGCATCCAGCGCTATGCGCGGGAAATACTCGCTGCCATGGACCCCATGCTGGAACCCGGCGAGCTGGAAGTGGCGGTTCCGCCGGATTGTATCGTTCCCGAATACCGCAATATCAAGGTGGTCACCCTGCCGCGGTCCAGCGGCATTTTGGGCTGGCAGCGGGTGTATGGCCGATATCTGGCACAAAGCGGGCGCTGCTGGCTGGGCATGTGCAACGTTATTCCCATGTTCCACCGTGGGAACGAGGGCATTGCCGTGGTGCATGATGTGTGCTATAAAGCACGCCCGGATTTTTATACCGACCTGCGCGGCCGCACCAGCGCTGTCTGGCACTGCATGCAGTATGCGGCCATTGCCAAAAAGGCCAGAAAAATCGTGACGGTCTCGGAATTTTCCAAAAGCGAGATCGTGAAATATTACCATGTGAACCCCGAAAAGATCACCGTGGTGTATAACGCCTGGCAGCATATGCAGCGCGTGCGCCCTGACCCCATGCTGTTTGGTGAGTACAGCAAGTGGCCGCAGCTGAAAAAGGGCGAGTATTATTTCTCAATGTCCAACCTACTTAAAAATAAGAACTTTCCCTGGGTGCTGCGCGCTGCGCAGAGCAAACCCCAGGTTATGTTTGCAATTGCGGGCGGCGGCAGCCTTGCCAAAGAGGCCGCTGCCCTGGGGTTGGACCACCTGAACAACGTGATGTACCTTGGCTATGTGACGGACGGCGAAGCCAAAAGCCTGATGGAAAACTGCAAGGCGTTTTTGTTCCCCACGCTGTATGAGGGGTTCGGCATCCCCCCGCTGGAAGCCATTGCCTGCGGTGCTCCACGCGTGATGGTGAGCAATACCCCCTGCATGCGGGAAATTTACGGCTCCCACGCTGATTACATTGACCTTTCCACCAACCACGGCAGTGTGGACCATGTAACCCCCGGCCGGGATGCCGCCGCCGTACTGCAAAAATACTCGTGGGAAGGCAGCGCCCGCCGCATGCTGGAGGTGCTGCGCGAGCCATGACCGTAACGATACCGGATGATTTCGATCTACAAAAAATAGCCGCCAGCGGCCAGGCGTTCCGCATTGCGCAAACGCCGCAGGGCTGGCGGTTTTTGGCTGGGGATAAGCTTTTGTACCTGCAGCCCGGCAGCGGTGATACGTATACAGCCAGCTGTACCCCGGAAGAATGGCAGGGCTTCTGGCACCGCTATTTTGATTTGAACCGCAATTATGCGGCCATCCGCGCCGCGGTGCCCAAACAGGATGCCTACCTTTGCGCAGCGGCCCGGGCCGGGGCGGGCATCCGCATTCTGCGCCAGGACGCCTGGGAGATGCTGGTTACCTTTATCATCAGCCAGCGCAAAAATATCCCGGCCATTCAGGCTTGCGTGGAAACGCTGTGTACCCGGTACGGTGCGCCGCTGCTGCAGCCGGGCGGGAATGTGCTGTATGCGTTCCCAACGGCGCAGGCGCTCGCCGCGGCAGGGGAGCAGGCATTGCGGGACTGCGCACTGGGCTACCGCGCCCCGTATGTTCTGGCTGCCGCCCAGGCGGTTGCAGCGGGAACGCTGGACCTTGCCGCGCTGGAAACCCTGCCCGATGCCCGGCTGCTGGAAGCTTTGATGCAGCAGCACGGCGTGGGCATCAAGGTGGCCAACTGCGTAGCCCTGTTTGCCTATGGCCGCATGGAGTGTGCCCCCGTGGATGTGTGGATCCAGCGTGTGATCGACCAGCATTACGCCGGGCAGAACCCATTCCCAGCCTATGGCAACGCCGGAATTTTGCAGCAGTGGATGTTCTATTTCGCCCGTTCCGAAAAGGAACGGGTGAAATAGAAAGAATAATGAAAAAAGAATAAAGAATAATGCAGGTGGACCGCGTTGCTGACGCAACGCTCAAAAAATATTAGAGTTCTGTAATCCATAGAGCACTAATAATTCTGAGCAGTGCGTAGCACTGCGATCCACCAACATTTTTAATTATTCTTTATTATTTATTCATTGGGCAAATAAGGTCAAGCACTTATTTGCCTACCGCCCTGTCCATTCTCCGGTATTGCAGCGCTTCCATCAGCTCTGCGGCGCCGATCTGTTCCACACCGTTCATGTCGGCAATGGTGCGGGCAACGCGCAGGATGCGGTCATAGGCGCGGGCGCTGTAGCCCATGCGTTCAAACGCACCGCGCAGCAGCTTTTCGGCGGCGGGGGCAAGCGGGCAGTAGCGGCGCAGCATACCGCTGGGCAGCTGGGCGTTGCAGGTAAAGCCAAGGCCTTGGTAGCGCTGGGCCTGCATGGCGCGTACCGCGGCCACCCGCGTGCGGATGTCAGCGCTCGGCTCGCCGCCGGTTTTTGCGGCAAGGGCGTCGTACTCCACGGGGCGGGCCTCCACATGCAGGTCAATGCGGTCCAGCAGCGGGCCGGAAATCCGCTGCCGGTAGCGCTCGATCGCACTGGGCGTGCAGCTGCATTCCCGCACGCCGGAACCATAATACCCGCACTTGCAGGGGTTCATGGCGGCAACCAGCATAAAACGGCAGGGGTAGGTGGCGGTGCCGTGTACCCGGCTCACGGAGATGCACCCGTCCTCGATGGGCTGGCGCAGCACCTCCAGCGCTTCGCGGCTGAACTCTGGCAGCTCGTCCAAAAACAGTACGCCGTTGTGGGCCAGGCTGACCTCGCCGGGGCGGGGCACCGTGCCGCCGCCCGCAATGGCTGCGGCGCTGACACTGTGGTGGGGGCTGCGGAACGGTCGCTGCTGCAATAATCCGGTCCCGGCCTGCACCAGCCCAGCAACGGAATAAATCGCGGTGGTTTCCAGCGCTTCCTCATAACTGAGCGGCGGCAGGATGCCCGGCAGGCGCTTGGCCAGCATGCTTTTGCCGGTGCCCGGCGGGCCCACCATCAACAGGTTGTGCCCACCCGCAGCGGCAACTTCCAGCGCGCGGCGGGCCTCCGCCTGGCCGCGCACATCCGCAAAATCGGGGCCAAGCCACTGCCCGGCGGCATCGTATCCTGTGCGGCTGGCGGGGCTGAGCTTTGCCTGCCCCGCCAGGTGGCGGATCACATCCGCAGCGCTGCGGGCGGGGTAAACTGTCAACTGCTCGGCCACGGCGGCTTCGGCGGCGTTTTCGGCAGGAACAAACAGCTCGGTCACGCCCGCCTTTTGGGCGGCAAGGGCCATGGGCAGGGCACCGGCAATGGGGCGCAGTGTGCCATCCAGCCCAAGCTCACCCAAAAATGCCTGGTGCGGCTCTGGCTGTGGGATGTACTGCTGCGCCGCCAAAATGCCGATGAACACCGGCAGGTCATACAAACTGCCGGTCTTGCGCACATCGGCGGGGGCCAGGTTGACGGTAACATGGCTGGCGGGCCAGGGGCAGTTCAGGTTTTTGATGGCGCTGCGCACCCGCTCACTGCTTTCCTTCACGGCGGAATCCGGCAGGCCCACCATGGCAAATTTGGGCAGACCGCCGCTGATGTGGGTTTCCACGGTAACGGGGTAGCCATCCAGCCCCGTTACCCCCAGGCTGACAACGTGTGCATACATGGCGCAGCCAACTCCTTTTTTTCAACAAGTTGCGTACTTTGATTATTTTCAGTATATCCTGTTCCGCCCGCGGCGGCAAGCATATTTTTTTGTGCCCAAAATCTGCCTTGACGCTGTAGGGCAAAAAACAGGCAAAGCCCCGGCAAAAGGCCGGAATTCCAGCTTTTTTTGATTGACAACGCAAACTAAAATTGATATATTTAATTTGAACAAGTAAATTTACCCAAAACTTTTACAGGGTAAGAAAGTGATGGTGTCCAAAATGTATAAAGAAATGTACAGCCGTTGGATTGCTGCCAACCTGGATGACCCCGACCTGAAGCCGGAGCTGGAATCGATTCAGAACGATGATGCTGCCATTCAGGATCGTTTTGCCGTTGCCCTTAAGTTCGGCACTGCCGGTCTGCGCGGTGTGATCGGCGCCGGTACCAACCGCATGAACGTGTATGTTGTGCGCCAGGCTACCCAGGGCCTTGCCAACTGGGTCAAGACCCAGGGCGGCACCCAGACCGTTGCTATCAGCTATGACAGCCGCATCAAGAGCGATGTGTTTGCCAAGGCTGCTGCCGAAGTTCTGGCCGCCAACGGCGTAAAGGTGCGCATTTACAGCGCCCTGATGCCGGTTCCCGCACTGAGCTTTGCTACCCGGTATTATAACTGCAACGCCGGTATCATGGTAACGGCATCCCACAACCCGGCCAAGTACAACGGCTATAAGGCCTACGGCCCCGATGGCTGCCAGATGACCGATGAGGCCGCTGACATTGTGTACGCCGAAATCCAGAAGACCGACATCCTGACGGGCGCCAAAACCATGCCGTTTGCCGAGGGGCTGGAAAAGGGCATCATCGAATACGTTGGCGATGACTGCATCAACGCCCTGTACGAAGCAATCGAAGCTCGCTCCATCCGTCCCGGTATCTGCAAGACCGCCGGCCTGAAGCTGGTTTACAGCCCGCTGAACGGCTCCGGCCTGGTTCCGGTCACCCATGTTCTGCATGACATCGGCATTACCGATATCACCGTTGTGCCGGAACAGGAAAAGCCGGACGGCAATTTCCCCACCTGCCCGTACCCCAACCCCGAAATTTTCGAGGCTCTGCGCCTTGGCCTGGAACTGGCCGAAAAGTCTGGTGCAGACCTGATGCTGGCCACTGACCCCGATGCTGACCGCGTTGGCATTGCCGTTAAGTGCAAGGATGGCAGCTATGAGCTGCTTTCCGGCAACGAAGTCGGCGTTCTGCTGCTGGATTACATCTGCGCGGGCCGCATTGAGCAGGGGACCATGCCCAAAGACCCCGTCATGTGCAAGTCCATCGTGTCCACCCCGCTGGCGGACAAGGTGGCCGAGCATTACGGTGTTGAGTGCCGCAATGTGCTGACCGGCTTTAAGTGGATCGGCGATCAGATCGCCAAGCTGGAAGCTGCTGGTCAGGTTGACCGCTTCATCTTTGGCTTTGAGGAAAGCTATGGCTACCTGGCTGGTCCTTACGTCCGCGATAAGGATGCCATCATCGGCTCTATGCTGATTTGCGAAATGGCTGCTTATTACCGCGCAAAGGGCAGTTCCATCAAGGAAGAGCTGGAGCGCATTTACGCCGAGTATGGCCGTTACCTGAACAAGGTTGACAGCTTTGAGTTCCCGGGCCTGTCCGGCATGGACAAGATGGTGGGCATTATGTCCGGCCTGCGCGAGAACCCGCCCAAGGACTTTGGCGGTGACGCCGTTGTAAAGGTTGTGGACTATAAAAAGCCTGAAGAGACCGGTCTGCCCGCCGCCAACGTGCTGATCTACACCCTGGCATCCGGCTGCACCGTTGTGGTGCGCCCCTCCGGCACCGAGCCGAAGATCAAGACCTACTTTACCACCAAGGGCAAAGACCTGGCCGAAGCCGAAGCCAAGAAAGAAGAACTGGCCGCTGCCGTTAAGCCGCTGCTGGCATAATGTGATTCCATAGGTTTGGCGCTTTTGGGCCGCCTGCTGTAATACGCAGACGGCCTTTTTTGTATGCAGCCCCCTAGCCGCCGCAGTGAGGAAATAACGCGCATTTTCAGGCTCCGATTGGGGAAGCACCCCTCAGTCACCTTCAACGACAGCTCCCCTCGAAGGGGCGCCAAAGGCTTTGCGGAAAATTGTTGCGGCATCTGCTACAAGGCCCCGGAACGGTCAAGACCGTTCCCTACAGAGCATTTTATTGTGTGCGGCCAACCCACAAACACCCAGTAGGGCGGGGGTACCCGACTCCGCCGGAAACTTACCGGAGCAGATACAAAAAACGTGTGATGTACTTTGCCCCACAGTAGGAGACGGCGTCCGCAACGTCCCGGATGGGCATATAAATGATTGCACTTTTGCTGGCAATTTGCTGCCGCAAAAGATTGCCCGCACTACTTGACAAAACACAAAAACTCTGGTAAAATACTCTAGCAATCGTTCAGAGGGCTGCTCCACACGCACAGGATGGCGTCTGCTGGTAGCCGAAATTCGAAGATTGTGATGAGCACATATATCAAGTATGGCTCCCTTTAGTCATGATCGAGAAAGAGGTGAAATGAAAATGAAGCAGGGTATTCATCCCAACTATGTGGATTGCACCATTACCTGCGCATGCGGCAACGTGATCCATACCCGCGATACCAAGCCGGAGATCCGCGTTGAAGTTTGCAGCAAGTGCCATCCCTTCTACACCGGCAAGCAGAAGCTGGTTGACACCGGCGGACGTGTTGAGCGCTTTAAGCGCCGCTACGCCAACAAGGCTGGCAAGTAATTGCATTAAGGTTTTGTATACCGCAGATGGCAACATCTGCGGTATTTTTTTCAAATACATCATCTTGCATCTCAAAGGAGAACCCCTATGCCGGACTATCAAACGATCCGCGGTATTTCCACCTTTGAATATGAAGAAAAGCGCTCCCGCTTTATTGCTTCCGCTGCGTTTGCCGATACCGAGGAAGCTGCCCTTGCCCACCTGAACCGCATCAAAGCGGCCAACCGCACCGCGCGGCATAATGTGTATGCCTATGTTCTGCGCGAGGGCGGCCGCACCCGCTACAGTGATGACGGCGAACCCGCCAAAACCGCCGGTACCCCTGTGCTGGAAGCCATCGGCCATGCGGGGCTTTCGGATGTGATCGTGGTGGTTACGCGGTACTTTGGCGGAGTTCTGCTGGGTACCGGCGGGCTGGTGCGGGCCTACACCGCGGCGGCATCCGGAGCCTTGCAGCAGGCGGAGATTGTCAGCATGCGGCTGGTGACGGATTGCGCCGTGACCGTGCCATACCCCAAGTTTGAACAGGCCCAGCGGATGATCGCAGCCGCCGGGGCCAAACTGCAGGAACCGGAGTATGCCGACGCTGTGACCCTGCGCTGGCGCATGCCTGCCGGAACCGAAGAATCCCTGTGCCATGACCTGAGCGAGCTGACCCGCGGCAGTGCCGAAGTGACGATCAGCAAACCACTTTACGCAGCTTTTTGATGCTGCGCAGTCATTTCTGGCAAGAAAGCAGAATTTCCCATGAAATTTTTACATTTCATACAAGTGTTTGGCGGCTTTTTATCGTATTTATAATATAGAGAGCCGTTTTTGGGCATGATATGCCCAACGGATATGCCCAACAGGGAACCGGATAGGGGAAAGGAGGCTGCGCCGTGACTGTGCGGGAAGAGACCCAGACAATTGAACGCCTGACCTTAAGCCCCTATGCCGCTTTAAGTGAGCAGAGCTTTGGCCGCCGCACCCCGGAACCGGAAGATGACCTGCGGACCTGCTACCAGCGTGACAGGGACAGAATTTTGCACTGTAAAAGTTTCCGGCGGTTGAAGCAGAAAACACAGGTGTTTCTTTCGCCGGAGGGCGACCACTACCGCACCCGGCTGACCCATACGCTGGAAGTCAGCCAGATTGCCCGAACCATTGCCCGCGCCCTGCGGCTGAATGAGGACCTGACCGAAGCCATTGCCCTGGGGCATGATCTTGGTCACACCCCATACGGCCACGCGGGGGAGCGCGCACTGAACCGGCTGTGCCCCGGCGGGTTTACCCACTACCGCCAAAGCCTGCGGGTGGTGGACTACCTGGAAAAGGACGGCAAGGGCCTGAACCTTTGCTGGGAGGTGCGCAACGGGATTATTACCCACACCAAAGGCGCCTGGGCCCGCACGATGGAAGGCTGTACCGTGCGCTATGCGGACCACATTGCCTTTTTGAACCATGATATTGAGGATGCCGTGGCCGCCGGTGTGCTGAACCCCACCGCCCTGCCGCGGGATGCCGTGCAGGTGCTGGGAAATACCAAATCCCGGCGCATCACCACAATGATCACCGACCTTGTGGCAAACAGCGCAAACTGCAAAAATGGGAAAATGCAGTTTTCCCCCGAAGTGGAGGAGGCATACGGTGTGCTGAAAGACTTTATGTACAGCACGGTGTATGTGGACAAGGATGCCAAGCGCGAAGAGAAAAAAGTGGACAAGATGATCGAAGCGCTGTATGAGCGCCTTTGCGCGGACCCCACGCTGATGCCTAATTTTTATATGCAGGTGGCATATCACCAGGGAATGGACCGTGCCGTGGCGGATTATATTTCCGGCATGAGCGATGAATTTGCTACCCGCCTGTTTGAGGAGCTGTTTGTGCCGCAAAAGTGGCAGGTGCTATAAAATTGGCAGTATGTTAGAGCACTGCCGCCCGCTAACCTATAAATTATTACGATATATACGCGAAAGGAGGCCCGGAGCCCCATTGATCCCACAGGAATACATACAGGAAGTGGTTGCACGCAATGATATTACCGAAGTAATCGGCCAATATGTGCAGCTGCGTCATCGCGGGCGGACCTATACCGGGCTGTGCCCTTTCCATAACGAGAAAACCCCTTCGTTTACCGTCTACCCGGATACCCAAAGTTTTTACTGCTTTGGCTGCGGTGCGGCGGGGGATGTGATTAACTTTGTGCGCAAAATTTCTAACCTGGGCTATGTGGAAGCTGTTAAACAGCTGGCGGGCCGCGCCGGGATGCCCATGCCGGAAGAGGACGACCAGGAAAGCCGTTCCCGCTCCCGCCTGTTGGAGATCAACCGCAACGCCGCGCGCTATTTTTATGACCAGCTCAACGCCCCAACGCCGGAAGCCGCCATGGCCCGCCGCTACTGGCGCGAAAAACGCGGCCTTTCGGATGCGGCCATCCGCCGGTTTGGCCTGGGCTATGCACCGGAAGATTTTGTCGGCCTTCTGCACTACCTGCGCCACCGCGGCTTTACCGAGCCGGAATTGGAATCCTCCGGCCTTGTCAAGCGTAGCGCCAAGGGCAATCTGTATGATATCTTCCGCCACCGCGTGATGGTGCCCATCATTGATGTGCGGGGCAATATCATTGCGTTCGGCGGGCGCGTGATGGATGATTCCAAGCCGAAATACATCAACTCGCCCGAAACGATGGTCTACCACAAATCCCGCACGCTGTTTGCGCTGAATGTGGCAAAAAAATCAACGTCCAAGCGGTATATCCTCTGCGAAGGGTATATGGACGTCATCTCGATGCACGAAGCCGGGTTTGATACCGCTGTCTGTGCCTGCGGCACGGCTTTGACGCCGGAGCAGGTCAAGCTGCTGACGGAATACGCCGACGAAGTGGTGCTGAGCTATGACTCGGACGAAGCAGGCCAGAAGGCAACGGAGCGCAGTTTGGCGCTGTTTTCCGGTACCAATTTGCAGGTGCGGGTGCTGAACATCCCCGGTGCCAAGGACCCGGATGAATTTATCCGAACCTATGGCCGCGACCGGTTTGAAGCCGTGCTGGAAGGCACCGCAACCCCGCTGGAGTTCAAGCTGGCTAAGGCAGTGAAAAAATATGACCTGCGCAACGATGCTCAGCGCCTGCAATATGTGGATGAAGCCATCGGCATTCTGGCAGGCAGCGCGGTCAGCCCCACGGCGCGGGATGTGTATGCCGGGCGCATTGCGGAGCAGACCGGCATTGATAAAAAGGCTGTGTTGGTCCAGCTGGAAAGCGCCGTGCGCGGGGCCGGGCGCAGGGCGCGCCGCAAAGAGCAGAACGAACTTTCCCGCCAGGGGATTGCGGCGGATATCCGCGTGCCCTATGACCGCGGGGGCGAAGCTGCCCTGGGGGCCGCAAGCGCTGCCCGCCAGCTTGTGGCGGCTATGCTGCAGGATGCCGGCGCCATCCCCTACATCCGGGAGCGGCTGAACCTTGGCATGGTGGTGCTGCCGGAAATGCAGCAGGCAATCAAGGCGATTTACGACTGCGCCGCCCGCGGCCAGCCCGCCAACGCCACGACCCTTTCCCCCTTGTTGGAGGAAAAAGCCTACAGCCAGGTGATGCTGGCCCAGGCCCAAAACGCCGATACCCGCCTGACCCGCCGGGATATTGATATGCTGCTGGATCGTTTGCAGACCGCAAACCCTGAAAGCGCCCAGGTGGCAGGCACCACAGACGATGAATTCCGGCAGAAATTTGCCGCCCTTGCCCGCAAAAAAGTGGGCGAACGCCCGCCGGAAGAATAATTTCCACCCGGCCAAAACCATGTTGTTTTATCCCGTTCCAGTAAGATGGGCAGAATAAAAACCAAAGGAGAAACTACTTATGGCAGAAAAGAAAGATTCGATTCGCAACCTGATTGAACAGGGCCGCCGTGCAGGCAAATTGACCAGCACCGAAATCAGTGACGCTATGGAAGAAAGCAGCCGTGTTATTGACGCGGAGCAGATGGAAAAGCTGTATGAAGAGCTGGAAAGCAACGGCATTGAAGTGGTGGATGATGACGCCACTGATATGTCCGCTGTGGCCGATATGGGCGAGGAGGGGATGGATGACTTTGAGGATACCGTTACCTCGGACGGCATTACCATCGATGACCCCGTTAAGGTTTACCTGAAAGAGATCGGCCGCGTGCCCCTGCTGACCCCCGATGAGGAAGTGCAGCTGGCCCTGGATATCCAGAAAGGCGGCAAGGACGGCGAACGCGCCAAGCAGCGCCTGAGCGAAGCCAACCTGCGTCTGGTAGTTTCCATTGCAAAGCGCTATGTGGGCCGCGGCATGCAGTTCCTGGACCTGATCCAGGAAGGTAACCTGGGTCTGATCAAAGCGGTTGAAAAGTTTGACCATACCAAGGGCTTCAAGTTCTCCACCTATGCAACGTGGTGGATCCGCCAGGCCATCACCCGCGCCATTGCGGATCAGGCCCGCACCATCCGTATCCCTGTGCATATGGTGGAAACCATCAACAAGGTCAAAAAGGTTTCCAGCCAACTGCTGCACGAAAACGGCCATGAGCCCAGCGCCGAAGAAATTGCCGAGCGCCTGGATATGCCGGTGGACAAAGTGCGCGAGATTATGCGCGTGGCACAGGAACCCGTCAGCCTCGAAACCCCCATCGGTGAGGAGGAAGATAGCCACTTGGGCGACTTTATCCCCGATGAGGAAGCCCCCGTTCCCGCCGAAGCCGCCAGCCAGACCCTGTTGAAAGAGCAGCTGGCCGATGTGCTGAAAACCCTGACCCCGCGTGAAGAAAAGGTCCTGCGCCTGCGCTTTGGCCTGGAAGATGGCCGCCCCCGCACGCTGGAAGAGGTGGGCAAGGAGTTCAACGTTACCCGTGAACGTATCCGCCAGATCGAAGCAAAAGCCCTGCGCAAGCTGCGCCACCCCAGCCGCAGCAAAAAGCTGCGCGACTTCCTGGATTGATGCCGTGATTCTTATCTTATATAGAATAGAAATAGCAAATTAAAATCATCTGCACCCGTACTGCTGTTTGCCCGGCGGTGCGGGTGTATTTTTGTGTGCAGCAGGCATAAATGACAAAGCCACAGCATACGATTACCCTGATGATATAGGGGAGGGGATAACGATGTGTGGAATTGCCGGACAGATCAGCGCGGACCCAAATAAGATTGCAGCCAACTACCCAGCTTACTGCCGAATGCAGAAAAGCCTTGCACGCCGCGGGCCGGACCAGCGGGGAATATACCTGCACGGCCATGCGGCGCTGATCCATGCGCGGCTGGCTGTGGTGGATCTGGAAAACGGCTGCCAGCCCATGGTGCTGGATCAGGGCGGGGAAAAATACATTCTGGTGTACAACGGCGAGCTGTACAACACGCCGGAGCTGCACGCCCAGCTTGCGGCTCTGGGCCATCGCTTTGTAAGCCATTCCGATACTGAGGTTTTGTTACATGCTTTTGCCCAGTGGGGGCCGGACTGTCTGGAAAAGCTGAACGGTATTTTTGCATTTGCTGTGTGGCAGCAGCGGGCGCAAAAGCTCTTTCTGGCGCGGGACCGCATCGGGGTCAAGCCGCTGTTCTATGCCCTGCGCGGGGACAGCCTGATCTTTGCTTCCGAGCTGAAAACGCTGCTCTGCCACCCGGAGATCCCGCCGCAGGTGGATGCCCATGGGCTGGCCGATGTGCTGCTGCTCGGCCCCGGCCGCACGCCGGGGTGCGGGGTGTTCCGTAATGTGCAGGAATTGAAGCCCGGCTGCTGCGCAGAATACACTGTGCCACAGGTTGGTGCGCCGCGCCTCACCGTGCGCCGCTACTGGCAGCTGACCGACCACGAACACCCCGATGATTTTACCCACACCGCAGCCAAAGTGCGGGACCTGGTGATGGATGCCGTCACGCGGCAGCTGGTATCGGATGTGCCGGTGGCAACCTTCCTTTCCGGCGGGCTGGATTCCAGCCTGATTTCGGCAATCGCGGATTCCCACTTTACGGCGCGGGGCAAAACGCTGCAGACTTTCTCGGTCGGTTATCAGGATAACAAAAAGTACTTCCACGCCACCCATTTCCAGCCCAGCCCGGATGCGCCGTATATCCGTACCATGAACCAGTTCTTGAACGCGCAGCATACCTGGGTAACGCTGGACAGCGAAGCACTGGCCGCCGCCCTGCTGGAAGCGGTGGACGCCCGCGACCTGCCCGGTATGGCGGATGTGGACTCCTCGCTGCTGCTGTTCTGCCGTGAGATCCGTAAAACAGCCACCGTGGCACTTTCCGGCGAGTGCGCGGACGAGATATTTGGCGGTTACCCCTGGTACAGGGATAAGACCGTGCGGGAGCGGTATGGCTTCCCTTGGGCGCAGAGCACGGCATACAGGGTCAGCTTTTTTAAGCCGGAGGTGTTCGGCGGCATTGACCCGGCGGCGTATATTGATGAAGGCTACCGCGCCACGCTGGAGCAAACTTCCATCCGCCCCGGTCTGGATCCCCTGGAACAACGGATGCGCCAGATGTTTGCCCTGAACTTTAACTGGTTTATGCAGACCCTTTTGGACCGCAAGGACCGAATGAGTATGTACAGCGGGCTGGAAGTGCGCGTGCCGTTCTGCGATTACCGCATTGCGGAATACCTGTATAGCGTGCCGTGGGAATATAAGGATTACGAGGGCCACGAAAAAGGCCTGCTGCGCCAGGCGATGCAGGGCGTGCTGCCCACGGAAGTGTTGTGGCGAAAAAAGAGCCCCTACCCTAAAACATGGAACCCGGCGTATTTGAACACTGTCAGCGCCATGCTGCGCAGTGCGATGCAGGACCCGGATGCCCCGCTGCTGCGTATTGCCAAGAGGGCAGCGCTGGAACAGCTGTTGACCGCTGCCGAGACTGCGACCCCCTGGTATGGCCAGCTGATGACCACCCCGCAGACCATTGCCTGGTTTGTGCAGCTGAATTACTGGCTGCAAAAATACCGGGTGAAGCTGGTGTAAATACCCGTGTGGCGGGCCCGGCATCAAACGCATAACACCAAAAACAGACGAGTGCCCACCCTGCACACGGATAACGGCGGGAAGGGCACTTTTTGTTTGCAAAGCGTAAAAACCGGGAAAATGCAGAAAAAACGCAGGCTGCAACCCATACAAAAAACACACAAGGTAATTGGGCATTGTGCCAATTAGCGGCATTTCAAGGATTTGTCAAGTGGCAGAAGAAATGCAAAAATAGCACTTTGCCAAAAGAAATATGACACGTAGCCGGGCGTTCAATTGCCTGATAAAAAAACACGCAAAATGCCAAAAGAGCCCTTGACAATCAGCTTTTTGGCTGGTATACTGGCATAGTATCACAAAATGGAATAGAGCGCCCTAAAGGAATTTTGATTTTTTCGCGTTTTTTCAAACTTTGTTAAAAACGACGAATGTTCCAAGAAAATCATCGCTTCGGCGGAGCGCTTTTGCCAAAAACAAATCTGAACGGAATAGGAGTGGTCGCATTTTATGGTAAAGGTCAAGCCCGTACAAAACGGTCGAACCTCCAGAATGAGCTTTTCCCGCATCAACGAAGTGATTGGCATGCCCAACCTCATCGAGATCCAGAAAAACTCTTATAACTGGTTCCTGGACGAGGGCCTGCGCGAAGTGTTCCACGACATTGACGCGATCGAGGATTACACCGGGAATCTCTCGCTGGAATTTGTCGATTACCGTCTGGACAAGCACCCCAAATATACCATTAAAGAATGTAAAGAGCGTGACGCAACGTATGCTGCGCCGCTTTATGTCACTGCGCGCCTGTTGAACAAGAGCACCGGCGAAGTGAAGGAACAGGAAATTTTCATGGGCGATTTCCCGCTCATGACGGATTCCGGCACTTTCATCTCCAACGGTGCAGAACGTGTTATCGTCAGCCAGCTGGTTCGTTCGCCCGGCGTGTTCTATGCTTCCAGCAAGGACCGTACCGGCAAGGACCTTTTCACCGCAACCATGAACCCCAACCGCGGCGCATGGCTGGAATACGAAACCGATTCTTCCGATGTATATTATGTGCGCATTGATAAAAACCGCAAGCTGCCGGTTACTACCTTCCTGCGCGCACTGGGTCTTGGCACCGATGAGCAGATCCGCCAGTACTTCGGCGATTCTGAACCCAAAATCAACGCCACCCTGGAAAAGGATATCACCCATTCCACAGAGGAAGCCCTGCTGGAGTGCTACCGCAAGCTGCGCCCCGGCGAGCCGCCGACGGTGGAAAGCTCCCGCAGCCACATCAACCTGCTGTTCTTTGATCCGCGCCGTTACGACCTGGCTCGTTTTGGCCGCTTCAAGATGAACAACAAGCTGTGCCTGTTCCGCCGTATTGCGGGCTATAAGACTGCCGAGGACATCATTGCCCCGCTGACCGGCGAACTGCTGGCCGCCAAGGGCGAGCGCATCAGCCACGAAAAGGCTGTTGAAATTGATAACGCCGGTGTTTCCCGCGTTACTGTTATCGTGGAGCGCAAGGGCCAGGATCCGATCAATGTGATCGTGTTCTCCAACGGCTGTGTCGATGCCCAGAGTTTCTTCAGCTTTGACGTGAAGGAATGCGGCATCAACGAGCGCGCTTCCTTCGCCGAAATCCGTAAGATTCTGGATGCTACCTCCGATCCGGAAGAGCAGAAAGAACTGCTGACCAAGAATCATGATAAGCTCATCAGCCGCACCGTTACCGTTGACGATATCTTTGCTTCCGTCAACTACCTGCTGGGCCTTGACCATGGCATCGGCGTGACCGATGAAATCGACCACTTGGGCAACCGCCGCGTGCGCAGCGTTGGCGAATTGCTGCAGAACCAGTTCCGCATCGGCTTTGCCCGTATGGAGCGCGTTGTGCGCGAGCGCATGACCCTGCAGAACCAGGAATCCGGCGAGATCACCCCGCAGAGCCTGGTCAACATCCGCCCGGTCGTGGCTGCCATCCGTGAGTTCATCGGTTCCAGCCCACTGTCTCAGTTCATGGACCAGAACAACCCGCTGTCTGAGCTGACCCATAAGCGCCGTCTGTCCGCTTTGGGCCCCGGCGGTCTGTCCCGTGACCGCGCAGGCTTCGAAGTCCGCGACGTTCATTATACCCACTATGGCCGTCTGTGCCCGATTGAGACGCCCGAAGGTTCCAACATCGGTCTGATCTCCTATCTGGCATCTTTCGCCAAGATCAACAAGTACGGCTTCATTGAGGCACCTTACCGCCGCGTGAATAAAGAAACCGGCGTTGTTACCGATGAAGTTGTTTATATGCCCGCCGACGTTGAAGATGAATACATCGTGGCACAGGCCAACGAACCGCTGGACGAGAACAACCGCTTTGTCCGTTCCCGCGTTTCCGGCCGTCATCGCAACGACATTCAGGAATTTGCCCGTGAACAGGTCGATTTCATGGATGTCTCTCCGCGAATGATGGTTTCTGTGGCTACCGCCTGCATTCCCTTCCTGGAAAACGATGACTGTAACCGTGCTCTGATGGGCTCCAACATGCAGCGTCAGGCTGTGCCTCTGATGGTTACCCAGCGCTCTCTGGTTGCTACCGGCATGGAATACAAGGCTGCTACTGACTCCGGTGTCTGCGTGCTGGCTGCCCATGACGGCACCGTTGAAAGCGTTGACGCAGATAAGATCGTTGTCCGTCTGGAAGATGGCTCCGCCGATACCTATGAACTGATTAAGTTTATGCGCTCCAACCAGGGAACCTGCGTCAACCAGCGCCCCGCCGTCTATGTGGGCGATGTTGTCAAGAAGGGCGACGTTCTGGCTGACGGCCCCGCCACCAAGGACGGCGAGATCTCTCTGGGCAAGAACGCTCTGATCGGCTTCATGACCTGGGAAGGCTACAACTATGAGGACGCTGTTCTGCTGAACGAAAAGCTGGTCCGCGAGGATATCTACACCTCTATCCACATTGAGGAGTACGAGAGCGAAGCCCGCGATACCAAGCTGGGACCTGAAGAGGTGACCCGTGATATCCCCAACGTCGGCGATGATTCCCTGAAGGATCTGGACGACCGCGGCATTATCCGCATCGGCGCCGAAGTCAAGACCGGCGATATTCTGGTTGGTAAGGTTACCCCGAAGGGTGAAACCGAACTGACCGCCGAAGAGCGCCTGCTGCGCGCCATCTTTGGCGAAAAGGCACGGGAAGTACGTGATACCTCCCTGCGCGTTCCCCACGGTGCTTACGGCATTGTTGTGGATGTTAAGGTCTTTACCCCCGAAAACTCTGACGAGCTGCAGCCCGGCGTGCGCACCTGCGTGCGCGTCTATATCGCCCAGAAGCGTAAGATCAGCGTTGGCGATAAGATGGCAGGCCGTCACGGCAACAAGGGCGTTGTTTCCCGCATTCTGCCGCAGGAGGACATGCCGTTCCTGCCTGACGGTACCCCGCTGGATATCGTGCTGAACCCCCTGGGCGTTCCTTCCCGTATGAACATCGGTCAGGTGCTGGAAGTCAACCTTGGCTATGTTGCCAAGGCCCTTGGCTGGCATGTGCAGACCCCCGTGTTCGATGGCGCGCACGAATCTGATATCCGTGACTGCCTGGCCGAAGCCCGCGATAAGTGGCATGGCGACCATGCACCGGAATATCCCACCAAGCTGCCCCGCCTGATGGGCGATAAGGGCCACATCATCGATTTCAGCAAGATCGACCTGACCGATGACGGCAAGACCACCGTTTACGATGGCCGTACCGGCGAAAAGTTCCCCTCCAAGGTTACTGTCGGTTATATGTACTACCTCAAGCTGCATCACCTGGTTGATGATAAGATCCATGCCCGTTCCACCGGCCCGTACTCTCTGGTTACCCAGCAGCCTTTGGGCGGCAAGGCCCAGTTCGGCGGCCAGCGTTTCGGCGAAATGGAAGTTTGGGCTCTGGAAGCTTATGGCGCGGCTTACACCCTGCAGGAAATCCTGACTGTCAAGTCTGACGACGTTGTGGGCCGTGTCAAGACCTACGAAGCAATCGTCAAGGGCGAAGATGTGCCGAATCCGGGCATCCCCGAAAGCTTCCGCGTTATGCTGAAAGAACTGCAGAGCCTTGGCCTGGATATTGTTGTTCAGGATAAGGAAGGCAACGCTGTTGATATGCGTCAGGAATATGACGATGACGATGCCAACTTTGACAACAGCGATATCGGTGATAACGTTCTGCTGGAAAGCGAGCTGCAGGATGATTACAGTGTCAAGGATGCCGATGAAGGCTTTGACGACGACCTGGGCGATGAGGAGCCGGATGAAGCTTCTCTGGCACAGATCGAAGCCGACAATGGCGACGACCTGTTCGACGGTGAATGATCGGAATGCTGTTTACGTCACGATTAAATGAGAGGGTTCGCTGAATGGAAAATAAAGAGTTCGATTCTATCAAGATCGGCCTTGCTTCTCCCGACCAGATCCGTGCCTGGAGCTATGGCGAGGTCAAGAAACCTGAAACCATCAACTACCGCACCCTGAAGCCGGAGCGCGACGGCCTGTTCTGCGAGCGCATTTTTGGACCTACCAAGGACTGGGAATGCCACTGCGGCAAGTATAAGCGCATCCGCTATAAGGGCAAGATCTGCGATAAGTGCGGTGTCGAAGTTACCCGCGCTAAGGTCCGCCGCGAGCGCATGGGCCACATTGAGCTGGCTGCACCCGTTTCGCACATCTGGTATTTCAAGGGCATTCCCAGCCGCATTGGCCTGATGCTGGACATCGGCCCCCGCCAGCTGGACAAGGTGCTCTACTTTGCAAACTATATCGTTACCGATCCCGGCTTTACTCCGCTGGAGAAAAAGCAGCTCCTGACCGAACGCGAGTACAAGGAGATGCGGGAAAAGTACGAGGATACCTTTGAAGCCGGCATGGGCGCCGAAGCCGTCCAGAAGCTGCTGGCTGAGATCGACCTGGAAGCTCTGTCCGCAGAGCTGCATGAGGAACTGGAAAAGGCTACCGGCCAGAAGCGCGTCCGCCTGTTGAAACGCCTGGAGTGCGTTGATGCATTCCGCCTGTCCGGCCAGCGCCCGGAGTGGATGATCCTGAACGTTGTTCCGGTCATTCCGCCGGATATCCGCCCCATGGTCCAGCTGGATGGCGGCCGCTTTGCGACTTCCGACCTGAACGATCTGTACCGTCGCGTGATCAACCGCAACAACCGTCTGAAGCGCCTGCTGGAGCTGGGCGCTCCCGACATCATCGTGCGCAACGAAAAGCGCATGCTGCAGGAAGCAGTTGACGCCCTGATCGATAACGGCCGCCGCGGCCGCCCGGTCACTGGCCCCAACAACCGCGCCCTCAAGAGCCTTTCCGATATGCTGAAGGGCAAGCAGGGCCGCTTCCGCCAGAACCTGCTGGGCAAACGTGTTGACTACTCTGGCCGTTCCGTTATCGTTGTCGGCCCTGAGCTGAAGATGTACCAGTGCGGTCTGCCCAAAGAGATGGCTCTGGAGCTGTTCAAGCCCTTCGTTATGAAGGACCTGGTCCAGAAGGGCATTGCCTCCAACATCAAGGCTGCCCGCAAAAAGGTCGAGCGTGCTTCCACCGAGGTGTGGGACTCTCTCGAAACCGTCATCAAGGGCCATCCCGTTCTGCTGAACCGTGCACCTACCCTGCACCGCCTGGGCATTCAGGCATTTGAGCCCGTTCTGGTCGAAGGCCACGCCATCAAGCTGCACCCGCTGGTCTGCACCCCCTTCAACGCTGACTTCGACGGCGACCAGATGGCTGTCCATCTGCCGCTGTCTACCGAAGCACAGCGCGAAGCCAAGATGCTGATGCTGGCTTCCGGCAACCTGCTGAAGCCGTCTGACGGCGAACCCGTCACCGTGCCCACGCAGGATATGATCCTGGGCTCTTACTACCTGACCATGGTCAACCCCGAAGACCCCGGCCACGACAAGGTGTTCCGCGATGAGGACGAAGCCCTGATGGCTTACGCCGAGCATATCGTCACCCTGCAGGCTCCCGTTAAGGTGCGCCGCACCATGGACTTTGGCAACGGCCCCGAAACCGCCCTTGTCACCACTACTGTCGGCAAGATCATCTTCAACACCCCCATCCCGCAGGATCTGGGCTATGTGGATCGCACCGACCCCGAACATAAGTTCGATTACGAAGTCGATTTCCAGGTCACCAAGAAGAAGCTGCCCGACATCATCAGCCGCTGCCTGACAAAGCATGGCACCAAGCGCTGCGCTATCATGCTGGACCACATCAAGGCACAGGGCTATAAGTATTCCACCCTTTCCGCCATCACCGTTGCCGTGCCTGACGCTATCATCCCCGAAGAGAAGCCGGCGATCCTGGCTGCGGCTGACAAGAAGGTTGAAAAGGTCATGAAGAACTTCAACCGTGGTCTTATCTCTGATGAAGAGCGCTATAAGAACACCGTTGAGATCTGGCAGGCAGCTACCGAGGAAGTTTCCAACGCTCTGTCTACCAACCTGAAGACCAACCACCAGCGCAACCCCATCTATATGATGTCCGACTCTGGTGCTCGTGGTTCTATGGACCAGATCAAGCAGCTGGCCGGCATGCGCGGCCTGCTGGCTAACACCGCAGGTAAAACCCTGGAAATGCCTATCCGTGCAAACTACCGCGAAGGCCTGAACATCTTGGAGTACTTCATCTCTTCTCGAGGCGCTCGTAAAGGTTTGACCGATACCGCACTGCGTACTGCTGACTCTGGCTACCTGACCCGCCGTCTGGTTGACGTTTCTCAGGAAGTCATCATCCGCGAGGAAGACTGCCACGCTACCGAGGGTATCCTCGTCAGCGAGATCAGCGAAGGCAACGCTACCATCGAAAGCTTCTCCGAGCGTCTGATTGGCCGTTATGCTCTGCATGACGTGATGGATCCCAAGACCGGCGAACTCATTGTGTCCAAGGACAAGATGATGGATATGTTCGACGCTGAAAAGATCAAAGCTGCCGGTATTACCGAGCTGGAGATCCGCAGCGTGATGACCTGCCGTGCTCACGTTGGCGTCTGTGCCCGCTGCTACGGCTCCAACATGTCCAACGGCCAGTGCGTTAAGGTCGGTGAATCCGTCGGTATCATTGCGGCACAGTCCATCGGCGAACCCGGTACTCAGCTGACCATGCGTACCTTCCATACTGGCGGTATCGCATCTGCTGAAGATATTACTCAGGGTCTTCCGCGTGTTGAAGAACTGTTCGAGAGCCGCCGCCCGAAGGCAATGGCTATCATGTCCGAGATCGCCGGTACCGTCCATATTGACGATACCAAGAAGAGCCGCCACGTTGAAGTGACCGGTGTTGACGATAACGGCGCACCGGTTACCAAGAGCTACCTGATCCCGTTCGGCCACCGCCTGAAGGTGATGGAGGGCGATGTGCTCGTCAAGGGCGCACTGTTGACCGAAGGCCATGCTTATCCGCAGGATATCCTGGCTGTCAAGGGCCGCATTGCTACCCAGAACTACCTGATCAGCGAAGTCCAGAAGGTTTACCGTCTGCAGGGCGTTGAAATCAACGATAAGCATATCGAAGTTATCGTCCGCCAGATGATGCGTAAGGTTCGCATTGACGATGCAGGTTCCAGCGAGTTCATCATGGGCAGCGTTGTCAACCGCCGCGATGTGATGATCGAGAACGAGAAGATTCAGGAACGCATTGATGCAGGCGAAACCGACCTGAAGCTGGTCCAGGCCAGTCAGATCCTGCTTGGTATCACCAAGTCCAGCCTGGCAACCGACAGCTTCCTGTCCGCTGCATCCTTCCAGGAAACCACCCGCGTTCTGACCGAAGCCGCCATCAAGGGCAAGGTTGACCCGCTGGCCGGTCTGAAGGAGAACGTCATCATCGGTAAGCTGATCCCCGCCGGAACCGGTTTGCCGGAGGTTGAAGAAGAGCTGGCTCGCGCCGAGGAAATCCGCGATGCCGAAGGCAGCGCTTACGACCACGCTGAAAAGTAAGACTTTTCTTATCTGATAAGCTTAAGGCAACACCGCACAATTCCCGCCTTGCGGCTTAAGCACCGCTCCGGCGGCT
>ERZ773225.1428-NODE-1428-length-28796-cov-14.441321_pt1 | contig 28796 bp, 33 predicted proteins | sample MGYA00580993_ERZ773225 | MGnify/ENA primary metagenome ERZ773225 (study PRJEB29015, sample SAMEA2737748) | human gut metagenome | biome: human gut; feature: human-associated habitat; material: faeces | place: China | collected 2012 ...
CTTTTTTCACTGATTCTGCTGAAAAAACCTCATATCCGGATTTTTTCAGTGAAAAAGTGATTCCACGATTCAAGTTTTCATCGTCCTCAACCACAAGGATATTTGGCATAATTTAAACCACCCTTCCGTCTTAGCTATATAATTCACGGCATTGAAGATAATGTGATTATGGCAATGTCCCTTGTCGATGTGGGTAGCAATCACATATTCGTACTTGCCCTTGAGCCATTCGTCCGCAAGCTGTTTTCCGACTTCATGCGCCTCTTCCGGCGTCACTTCACCGATGTCAAATGACTGGATCAAATGACGGGCAAGTACCTTCGGCATCTGCATTCCTTGCTGCACTGCAAGGTTTCTCGTCCATTCAAATTCTTTTGCTGCGTCGCTTGCAGCGCATCCATAGGACGAAACATAGAAAGCATCGTCGGTCTTCTGCGGGTCGAGAATGTAGGCAATCGGTATGGATATTGCCTTCAAGAACCTTACGCCTTGCTTCTTCATAGCAGCCCGGATAACCTGAGCCATACTCATTGACTTCACCTCCGGGAATTTTCAAAGTAATTATACATGAGCGCAAGCAGAAATGTCAATTCAGGAGTTACCGGAGAATCGCTCCGGAGCTATTGACCCAAGACTGGAAATAGCATATAATCCTACCGAAAACGATGTGCATATCACACTATGTACGCACTATGCCCAGCCCCAGCGGATTCTTATGGATGTTCCGGAAGATACAGTTTCCTTTGACCTATCCCAATTTCCAATCGATTATGTCAATGACCGTGCGTTTTCTTCGTGTACAAAATTAAGGGAGATCACGCTGGCGGACTTCCGGATTGACTGCGATTTCCAGAACTGTCCACTGGAGCGAATTATTTCCGACAAGCCGGCTACGCTGCACCGGAAAATGTTCCGGGATGGAATCCCCCCAGAACTTCAAATGCCACTGGGAGTTCCGGATGATTACGCCTTTTATGATTCCACATTTATGGCCTGTGCCAGATTTATCCGGGAATATCATGCAAAAAACGAAACGGCCATGCAAGTAAAGCCAGCATACGACGTATTTTTGAAAGAGTATAAAAAGAAAGCCCTGGCTTCGGATGACTGTTTGGTGATTGGACGCTATATGCTGGAGGAACTGGATGAAAATATCCTGTCGGATGGCGATTTGGCAGTCCTTCGGATGCGGGCGCTAAAAGCAGGAGACGAAGCGTTCGCCGAGCGGTTAGCCGATACACAGGGAAATCCAGAGTTGAAGGACTCCGAGTGGCTGATAAAAGCGGCGAAAGGAAAAGTAGCAATCCGCAAATACAAGGGTCATGAAACGGAAATTGTCGTCCCCAACACCATGAAGGGGCTTCCAGTGACGGAAATTGAGACCGAAGCTTTTTCCCCAGAGGCACCCGGACTGACAGACAAAATGCGTGCTTCCCGGCGTAAGTTGAAGCTGGTGATCCTCCCCAAATTTTTGGAGAGTCTGGATCTGGATGCGTTCCGCAATTGCCAAGAACTGGATAGAATTGTGTACCCGGATGGGTTCCCCGAAGATAAGAGAATACAGAAGTAGCAGAAAGCACCGGGCTGATGAGATTGTCCTGAATGAACTGATTTACATCTAGAACACGCATCCTTCTGAACAAGAAAGCGACAGGCAGATTGGCATTGTTCCAGTCTGCTTGTCGCTTTCTTGTTGCATATGAGGCCCCGTCAAGATTTATGCGCAAATTTATTTGCAGGCTCCGGCGGAATGTAAGCGCTATTTGAGAAACTGGAGAATGGGGTGATCAAATGGGAGATATCCTTGCCGTTCGGGATGAACACCGGCAAATCCAATGGGCGGCGGTAATTCAGGAGTGCAAGGCCAGTGGGCTGACGAACAAGGAATACTGCATCTGGCACGGGCTTTCCGAAAAGAGCTTCTATTACTGGCAGAAAAAGCTTCGCACGCAAATTGTGGCCTCCGCACCGGAGCTGGTACCGCTTGAAGTGGGCTCGGCTGTTGAGGAGGAACTTCAAATCCGGTATCGTGGGGCGGAATTGAAGCTGCCGGCGGGCGTAGATATGGATGCCGTCGCGGCCTTGCTTCGCTCCATCCAGTCGCTATGATGGACCTGACCAAAGTCCGCAGCTACTACATTGCCTGCGGCTACACAGACCTCCGGCTTGAAATTGACGGACTGGCCGCTGTGGTGACCCAGCAGTATGGCGGTCAGTTGAATGAAGAAAGCCTCTTTCTGTTTTGTGGCCGCCGGACGGACCGGATCAAGGCACTGTACTGGACAGGAGACGGCTATATTCTTCTGTATTGGTCGAGGTCAGTGAGATCGCAAAGGCATACCAGGCAGCAGTAGACCATCCGGTCAGCAATGGTCAAATCTACTTTGTTCTGCATCGGCATGGATGGCGAAAGGTAATGCCCCGAAGCAAGCACCCCAGAAAGGCCAGCGATGAAGAAATCGCGGCCTCAAAAAAATTAACGCCACAGTAAAGGAACTTCAATTTATCCACAACTCCAGGAGAATCCGCCTGATGTTTCAGGATGAAGCCGGATTTGGCAGGATCAACAAGCCAAAATACTGCTGGAGCAGGAAAGGGATCCGTCCCAGTGTGCCCTGCCACCATATTCGTGAGTATCGTTACGCTTACGGAGCAGTGGAACCGCTGACGGGTAATGGGTACTTTCTAGTCATGCCTTATTGCAATACTGCCTGTATGAGTTTTTTTGAAGCAGCTGTCTGAGAAATATAGGGATGATATTATCCTTCTTTGCTGCGACGGTGCAGCATGGCACAAGTCCGCCGGGTTGGAGCTGCCGGATAATATCGTTCTATTCCATATTCCTCCATACACACCTGAAATGAATCCGATTGAGCAGATCTGGGAGGAGATTCGCAAGCGTGGCTTCCGTAACGAAGTTTTTCCTTCTCTGGATAAGGTGGTTGATCGTTTGTGTGATACCATATGCTCATTATCCAACGATGTTATTTCCAGCATTACTGGACGCAATTGGATAATTAAATGCTTTAATTAAGAATTAGTATAAATGCGTGAACTTCAAAATCTGATCTGATTTCAATTGTAGAGCAACTATCTAAATCTGCTTTTTTTCTTGGCCCTCTCGGCTTGGATTCCGGGCGCTTTACTACACCGTTTCGGAAATGGGTTTCCTCGAATCTTCCAAAGAAAACAAATAATCCGAACCCATCTCCCACTGGGAAGACCTGGTTCGGATTATATTGGTTTGGTGCGGGCAACAGGACTCGAACCTGCACGCTTTTGGCAGTGGAACCTAAATCCACCGAGTCTACCAATTCCACCATGCCCGCTTATTTCCGCCGGATGCGCCGCTGTCTGCTTCCCATCCAGCCTTCCGGGTTATCTTAACACGAACATAAGTTATTGTCAATCCGATTCATTTTTCTTTTTTCGCAGCCTGTTTTGCCAATTCTGCCCTGAGAAAACGGCATGTATGGGATTTTATACCGTTTATTTGCCTTTTTATCCTTGACATTCCCTCCCAATGCTAGTAGAATAGATTCGGTATGGTGTACGCTGCGCTGCTTTCCGGGTGCTGCGTTTCATTGATAACCGGCGGTGGAGCCGGGGTATGCGTTTGCGCCTCATGGCGTCTGATTTTGCACAAAAAGTTGCCGGCCGGTGTCTCCGGCTGGCTGTTATGCTTAATTTCACATGGGGATCAATGCGCCACCCCTTCTGCCCTTATTTTTTAAGAAGGAGGTGTGCTGCAAATTTATGGAATGGTATCATTTTCTCATCATCGCCGTTGGCATTCTGGTGGGACTGGGCGTCGGCTTCGGCCTTGGCATCGGTTACCGCAAGAAGGTCGCTGAGCGGGAGATCGGCTCTGCCGAAGCAGAGGCTACCCGTTTGATCAACGAGGCTATCCGTTCCGGTGAAAACCGCAAGAAGGAAATGCTTCTGGAAGCCAAGGACGAAATCCATAAATCTCGCACAGAACACGACAAGGAAGTCAAAGAACGCCGCGCCGAGCTAAGCAAGCAGGAGCGCCGTCTGGAACAAAAGGAAGCCACTCTGGACAAGAAGACCGAAGCCTTTGAACGCAAGGAAGAGGAGCTTGCCAAGCGGCTCCAGAAGGTCTCCGAGACGCAGGCACAGGCCGACCAGCTCAAGCAGCAGCAGCTGACGGAGCTGGAAAAGATTTCCGGTCTGACACAGGATCAGGCAAAGGAATTTCTGCTTCACAGCATTGAGGACGAGGTTCGTCACGAAGCCGCCATGAAGATCAAGGAGATCGAGGCGCAGCTGAAGGACGAGGCCGAGGAAAAGGGCCGCGAGATCATCGCCACCGCGATTCAGCGCTGCGCCGCTGATCACGCCGCCGAGACCACCGTCTCCGTGGTCACGCTGCCCAACGACGAGATGAAGGGCCGCATCATCGGCCGGGAAGGCCGGAACATCCGCACACTGGAGACCATTACCGGCGTCGATCTGATCATCGACGATACCCCCGAAACCATCACCGTTTCCAGCTTTGACCCCGTCCGTCGGGAGATTGCCCGGCTGGCACTGGAGAAGCTCATTGTGGACGGACGTATTCATCCCACCCGCATTGAGGACATGGTGGAAAAGGCGCGCAAGGAAGTTGACCGCACTATCCGCGAAGAGGGCGAGCGCGCCTGCTATGAGACCGGTGTTCACAATCTGAACCCCGAGCTGGTCAAGATTCTTGGACGCCAGAAGTACCGTACCTCTTACGGTCAGAACGTTCTGAATCACTCTATTGAGGTTGCCCATATCGCCGGTCTGATGGCCGCGGAGCTTGGCGTGGACGTCGCCATGGCAAAGCGTGCCGGCTTGCTCCATGACTTGGGCAAGTCCATCGACCACGAGGTGGAAGGCAGCCATGTGCAGCTGGGTGCCGATCTTGCCCGGAAGTACAAGGAAAATCCCGTTATCGTCAACGCCATCGAAGCCCACCACGGCGATGTGGAACCCAAGACCGTCATCGCGGTTCTGGTGCAGGCTGCCGATGCCATTTCCGCCGCCCGTCCCGGCGCACGGCGTGAGAACGTGGAGAACTATATCCGCCGCCTGCAAAAGCTGGAAGAGCTGACCGGATCCTATCCCGGTGTTGAAAAGGCTTATGCCATTCAGGCCGGCAGGGAAGTGCGGATCATGGTCAAGCCCGAGGTTGTGACCGAGGACAACATGATTCTTCTGGCGCGGGACGTTGCCAAGAAGATCGAGTCCGAGCTGGAATATCCCGGACAGATCAAGGTCAACGTCATCCGGGAAACCAAAGCCGTGGAATACGCAAAGTAATCAAATCGATCATCCACCTCCGGAGTTCTTCTCCGGAGGCTTTTTTACGTCCGTTTGGAGCTGGCGGCGCTTTTTCCAAAAACATTTTCTGTTTTCTTTTCTTTCTTGTTTTACTTTCCTCTTTACGAACGGGGAAAAGTGGTGTACAATATTCCTATCGTTTATTTGGGGGTGGGACGTTTGAATTGTTTGAAGTGCGGCCGTGAAATTGAGGAGGGGCAGGTTTTCTGCAACGACTGCCTTGTGCAGATGGCAAAGTACCCGGTCAAGCCCGGGACTGCCGTTCAGCTTCCGTCCCGCGGAAGCACTGCCGTTTCAAAGAAGGTTCATTCCCGCCGCCGCACCAAGGCCGCGCCGGAGGAACAGCTGAAAGCGCTGAAGAAACGCATCCGTATCCTGTCCGCGCTCCTGTCTGTCTGTGTGGTGCTGCTGATCGTTCTTTCCGTCGTCACGCTCCGGTACATGAGCGCAAACCGTCTCCTGCCGGGGCAGAATTACTCCGCCGTCACCACTACTGCGGCCACCGAGGGAAGCTGATGTTTCACGTGAAACATTTTGATTTTTGCGGGACATAACAAAAAGATAGAGGATGAAAACATGGGGAAAATAATTGCCGTGGTGAATCAGAAGGGCGGCGTTGGAAAAACCACCACTGCCGTAAATCTGACCGCCGCTCTGCACGATCTGGGACTGCGCGTTCTTCTGTGCGACTTTGACCCTCAGGCAAATGCCACATCCGGTCTGGGGCTGGACAAGCGCAAGTGCAAATACTCCATCTATGACGTGCTCATCAACGACGTTCCGGCGGAGCACGCCATTGTCTCCACGCCCTACGGGGACGTGCTTCCGTCCGCGTCCGATCTGGCGGGCGCTACCGTGGAACTGATCTCCGCCCAGCACCGGGAGCGGCAGCTGGACATGGCGCTGAACGAAATCAAGGAACGCTACGACTTGATCTTCGTGGACTGCCCGCCGTCATTGGAGCTGCTGACGCTGAACGCGCTGTGCGCAGCGGACGGGATTCTGGTGCCGGTGCAGTGTGAATATTTTGCGCTAGAGGGGCTGAGCGATCTTATGGCAACGCTCCGCACGGTAAAGCGCCGTATGAATCCCCGGCTGGAGGTTTTCGGCGTGGCGCTGACCATGTTCGATGGGCGCACGAACTTCTCGGCGCAGGTGTCTCAGGAGGTTCGACGGCATTTTCCCGGGAAGGTGTTCTCCACGGTCATTCCCCGGAACATCCGGCTGGCGGAAGCGCCCAGCCACGGCGTTCCCATCACCGCCTATGACCGGATCAGCCGGGGAGCCGCCGCCTACCGGGCAATGGCAGAAGAAATTCAGCAAAAGCTGTGAAAGCGGAGAAAGGAGTAAGAATGGCATCACAGAAAGGACTAGGCAAGGGTCTGGGTGCGCTTCTGGGGGATTTCACCGAAGAGCCTCTGGAAAAAAGCGCGTATCAGCTGCTGCCGATCTACAAGGTAGAACCCAACCCCGATCAGCCCCGGCAGGACTTTGACGAAGAAGAATTGCAGGCGCTGGCGGACTCCATCACCGTCCACGGCATCATTCAGCCCCTGACGGTGCGGGAAATGCCCAACGGCTACTATCAGATCATCGCCGGTGAGCGGCGCTGGCGTGCCGCCCGGATGGCAAACCTGAGCGACGTGCCCGCAGTCATCATCGAAGCCGACGACAAGAAGGCCATGGAGCTGGCGCTGATTGAGAACTTGCAGCGTCAGGATCTGAACCCTCTGGAAGAAGCGCTGGGGTATCAGACGCTGATGAACGAGTACGGCCTGACGCAGGAGGAAGCCGCCGGTCGGGTAGGGAAGTCCCGTCCCGCCGTGGCAAATGCCCTGCGGCTGCTGGGGCTGTGTCCCGAGGTGCAGGAGCGCGTCCGCAAGGGCGAGCTGTCCGCCGGTCACGCCCGGGCGATCCTGCAGCTGAAATCTGAAAAGAAGCAGCAGGAAGCCGCGCAGAAGATCGTTGCGTTAGGACTGTCCGTCCGTCAGGCGGAGCTGCTGTGCAAGAACATGAGTAAGGAGCCTACACCCCAGAAAAAAGAAGTTTTTGCGGTGGACTATGTGGCCGAATGCGAAAAGTCTCTGAGCAAGCACCTTGGCCGGGGCGTCAAAATCGTCAATGGCAAGCGCAAGGGACACTTTGAACTGGAATTCTATGGGCAGGAAGATTTGCAGAATCTGCTGGACACCCTGATGAAAATACAAAAATAAATTTCCGATTTAAGGAGAGGTAAACATCATGCTGGACATCAAGAAAATCAAGGAAAATCCCGACGCCGTCAAGGCTGGTCTGCGGGCAAAGGAAGTGGACTGCGACGCCACCGTTGACCGCATTCTGGAGCTGGACGCAAAGATCCGTACTCTGAAGACCAACACCGAGACCCAGACCGCTCAGAAGAACAAGCTGGCAAAGGAAAACGGCAAGCTCTTCGGCATGAAGAAGAAGGCCGAGAAAGAAGGCAAGGACGTATCCGAACTGGACGCCGCCATTGCCGCCAACAACGCCCAGTCCGTACAGATCGCCGAGGCGATCGAGCAGGAGCTGGCCGAGCTGAAAACACTCAGCGACGAGTACCGCGTCGCCATGCTGAGCCTGCCCAACCTGCCTGACCCCGACCTGAAGCCCGGTGGAAAGGAAAACAACGAGCCGCTGCGCTACTTTGGCGAGCCTCACAAGTTCGATTTCACCCCCAAGCACCATGTTGACCTGTGCGAGGGTCTGGGTCTGATCGACTACGACCGGGGCGTCAAGCTGGCGGGTTCCGGCTTCTGGATGTATAAGGGCATGGGCGCACGGCTGGAGTGGGCGCTGCTGAACTACTTCATCGACTGCCACATCGCCGACGGCTACGAGTTCATCCTGCCGCCTCACATGCTGGAGTACCAGTGCGGCGAGACCGCCGGTCAGTTCCCCAAATTTGCCGACGAGGTCTACAAGATCGCGAACCCCACCGACGACCGCGTCCACTATATGCTGCCCACCGCGGAAGCCGCTCTGTGCTCCATCTACCGGGACGAAATTCTCACCGAAGCCGAGCTGCCCCGGAAGTTCTTCGCTTACACCCCCTGCTTCCGTCGGGAAGCCGGTTCCGGCCACGCCGACGAGCGGGGTATGGTGCGCGGCCACCAGTTCAACAAGGTGGAAATGTTCCAGTTCACCCGCCCCGAGGATTCCGACGCGGCCTTTGAGGAACTGGTGCGCAAGGCTGAGAATCTGGTGAAGGGTCTGGGCTTCCACTTCCGCACCGTGAAGCTGGCCGCGGGCGACTGCTCCGCTTCCATGGCTCGCACCTACGACATTGAAATTCAGATTCCCTCCATGAACGGCTATAAGGAAGTTTCCTCCGTGTCCAACGCCCGGGATTATCAGGCGCGCCGGGGCAACATTCGTTTCCGCCGGGAAGCCACCGGCAAGCCCGAGTTCGTCCACACCCTGAACGGTTCCGGTCTGGCCACCTCCCGTATCTTCCCCGCCATGGTGGAGCAGAACCAGAGAGCTGACGGTTCCGTCGTGGTTCCCGAGGTTCTGCGGAAATACCTGGGCGGCATTGAGGTCATCGAGAAGAAATAAGGGAGACGCACCATGAAAAATCCCGTGAAAAAGCCCTCCTGGTGGGATGAGTTTGCCGCCTTCGCCATTAAGGGCAACGCCATGGCGCTGGCCGTCGGCACCATCATCGGCGCGGCGTTCTCGACTATCACCAAGAGCCTGACCGATGATATCATCATGCCCATCGTGTCCATCTTCATGGGCGGCATCGATTTTTCCGAAATGAAGATCGTTCTGCCCCGGCTGTTTGGTGAGCCTGTGTTGGACGACGCCGGAAACGTGGTTCTGAACACCCTGAACTACGGCAACTTCATTTCCGCCGTTATCAACTTTCTGATTCTGGCGCTGGTGGTGTTCTTCCTTGTGAAGAGTCTGAACAAGCTGACCGAGCTTGGCAAGAAGAAGGAAGAAGCCGCTCCCGCCGAGCCGCCCAAGCCCAGCAACGAGGAGCTGCTTCTGACCGAGATCCGCGACCTGCTGAAGGAGCAGAAATAAGCCATGGAATACGCGATTGAAAATGAGTACCTGATCGTCACCGTCACCACATGGGGCGCGCAGGTGAAAAGCGTCGTACGGAAATTTGACGACGTGGAGCACATGTGGCAAGCGGACAAGAGCGTCTGGGGCTACCACGCGCCCATTCTGTTTCCCCACACCGGAAAGGTCGTGGACGATCTTATCGAAACCAAGGGCGAGGTGTATCAGGCGAAGCAGCACGGCTTTGCCCGGCTGATGGAGCATACGCTGGTGCGCCAGACGGAAGACACCATTGTGATGGAACTGCGCAGCAGTGAGGAAACTCTACGGATTTTCCCTTATGCGTTCCGGCTGGTCTCCACCTTCACGCTGGACGGCGACACCCTGCACCACAAGCTGACGGTAGAAAACTGGGACGCCGACAAGCTGTACTTTGGCATTGGGTATCATCCCGCCTTCACCGTTCCCTTTGACGATGAGCATACGCTGTCGGACTACGAGCTTCGGTTCAGCGAGCCAGAGTCTCCGCTCTGCATTAACTGCCTGCCGCTGGGTCTGGTTCACGGGGATTTCTACACGCTGGGCAGCAACATCCGCACCATCCCCATCACCCGGGAGCTGTTCGCAAACGACAGCCACTGTATGGTGAATCTCAAATCCCATAAGCTGGGGATTTACGAAAAAGGCACCGGGCGTGGTGTGGTATGCGACATTTCGGAGTTTCCCTACACACTGATCTGGTCGATGCCGGGAGGGGAACCGAGGTTTGTATGCATCGAACCGTGGCACAGCCTTCCCAGTCCGGAGGGTGGCTCCATCCGCTGGGAGGAAAAGCCCGCCGCCGCCATTCTGGACCCGGGCGAAAGCTGGAGCTGTAATTTGAGTACATCCTTCGTAAGATAAGCAATGCCCCCGCTGCTGAAAAGCAGCGGGGGTCATTTTCTGGACTTGTAAATCCGTCTGAGGTCGTCGTCGATCAGGGATTCGATGGGAATACCAAACAGTTTTCCAATATTCAGCATACAAACAGAATCCACGTCGAAGCTCCTGCCGGTTTCCCAATCCCGGATGACCTTGGGGTAAGAGCAGATCAGATTTGCCAGCTCCCAGCGGCTGTAATGGTGCCGTCTGCGGAGGAATCGAAGGTTTTTGCCAAATTGACGGTCGTTTAATACAACAATCATTGTATCACCTCATTGGTAGTAGTGTATCCTACTTATACCTACTTGTCAATATAAAATAATACCAAATGTTATAATTCCATTGAGGTGATAGGATATATGCGACCGTTAAAGGAGAAAATCAGCATAACAATTGACAGCGATTTATTAGAGAAGCTTCGTGAGAAAGCGGACGAAGACTGCCGCCCCCTATCGCAGTACATTAACCTGATTCTGAGAAAATACATGGAACAAAAGGAGAAAAAGCAAAAGTAAATCCCGCTGCAATATAGCAGCGGGATTTCTACATAGAATCTCAATGAAAAGGAACGCTGTCCACGTAGCAGCTGTCCGGACACAAGTCCACCTTGTTGTTCCATACCTCATTGCTGTCAACGTTGGGGTCAATGTCCCAGCAGACGCTGTGGTCTTCGTCCAGGTATACCCTGCGGAAATTATCCCATTCCCGAAATGGTGCAAATACGGTTCCGGCCTGAAGCAAGGGGCGGGCATCGTATAGCCGGGTTTCTCCGTTATCAAAGCTCAGCAGCAATGTGAAATCATTTCTGGGAACGACCTTGGTAATTCGCTTACGCCCGGAAGCAAAATACTCTGCCATTTTCCGGTCGTACCCTTTGGAAAGATAATATTCAACACTTTTCCCCATAATTTCACATCCTTTCCCTGTTATGAGGATTATCTCAGCGGTTCAATAGAAAAAAGCTCCTGTTTTTTTACCGCAAGTTCCCAGTTTTCCATAAGCTGATCCTGCCGAAGTGCTGCCCATCCGAGAAGCATCTTCAACTGTTTGCTGGGAAAATTTCCCTCCAGCACATCCAGGTCATGAATGGAGACGATTACTTCTTCCCCGCCGTAGGTCGCGTGAAAATGAGGCGGCATATGGTCTGCCCAATACATTGTTATTTTGATGCCCCGGAACATGGAAATTGTCGGCATAGAAACATCTCCTTTTTCTGTATTATAGCAAGAATAAATCAAAGAATCAATCAAAATGTGTGAACTATCACGTTGGAAACAGCAAAAGTGCTGCCCAGCCATGGCCGGGCAGCACTTTTTTCATATTATTGCTTACTTCACCGGAGAAGAGCTTCTCAGCGTTACGTCGTGATATCCGCCCTCGACGATGGATACGGAGGATACCAGCGTCAGCTTGGCGTTCTGCTGGAGGTCAGGGATGTTCGTCACGCCTACGTTGCACATGGTGGACTTGACCTTGTACAGAGACGCTTCCACGTTGTCCCGCAGGGGACCGGCGTAGGTGACGTAGGAGTCAACGCCTTCCTCAAAGCTGAGCTTGGCGGAGCCGCCCAGATCGTAGCGCTGCCAGTTCCGGGCGCGATTGGAGCCTTCGCCCCAGTATTCCTTCATGTACGCACCGTTGACCATAACCTTGTTCGTGGGGCTTTCGTCGAAGCGAGCAAAGTAACGGCCCAGCATCAGGAAATCCGCGCCCATGGCCAGCGCCAGCGTCATGTGGTAATCGTGGACAATGCCGCCGTCGGAGCAGATGGGCACGTAGATGCCCGTCTCCTTGAAATACTCGTCACGGGCTGCGGCGACCTCGATCAGTGCCGTTGCCTGACCACGGCCAATGCCCTTGGTTTCACGGGTAATGCAGATGGAACCGCCGCCGATGCCGACCTTCACAAAGTCCGCGCCGGCTTCCGCCAGAAAACGGAATCCGTCCTTGTCCACCACGTTGCCGGCGCCGATCTTCACGGTGTCGCCGTAGGTGTCCCGCACCCATTTGATGGTCTTTTCCTGCCAGCAGGTGTAGCCCTCGGAGGAGTCGATCACCAGAACGTCCGCACCGGCCTCCAGCAGGGCGGGAATGCGGGTGGCGTAGTCACGGGTGTTGATGCCCGCGCCTACCAGATAGCGCTTCTTGTTGTCCAGCAGCTCCAGAGGATTGTCCTTATGGGAGGAGTAGTCCTTCCGGAACACGAAATACAGCAGGTGGTCATTTTCGTCCACGATGGGCAGGCTGTTGAGCTTATGCTCCCAGATGATGTCGTTGGCTTCCTTCAGCGTGGTGTCCGCGGGAGCGGTGACCAGCTTCTGACGGGGGGTCATGAAGTTCTTGACCCTGTCGGTGGGGTCCATACGGCTGACGCGGTAGTCGCGGCTGGTGACGATGCCCAGCAGCTTACCGTTAGCGGTGCCGTCCTCGGTGATGGCCACGGTGGAGAAGCCGTTGCGCTGCTTCAACGCCAGCACGTCGGCGAGGGTAGCTTCCGGGGTCAGATTGGAGGCGGAGGTGACGAAACCGGCCTTATAGCCCTTCACCCGTGCCACCATGGCGGCTTGATTCTCGATGGACTGAGAGCCGTAAATGAAGCTGATGCCGCCCTCCTTTGCCAGCGCGATGGCAAGGGTGTCGTTGGAGACGGACTGCATGACGGCGGACGTCAGCGGCACATTCAGGGAAATTGCCGGTTCCTCCGCGCCCTTGCGGTACTTGACGAGGGGCGTTTTCAGGCTGACATGGTCGGGAACGCAGTCTTCCGAGGTGTAGCCGGGAATCAGAAGATACTCGCTGAAGGTGTGGCTGGGTTCCGGGTAGTAATACGCCATTGGTATGACCTCCTATAGTAAAATAGATTGCTTGAATGTATAACTGCACCGCGCAATCCCAAAAAGCAACTGCGCGGTGTTGTCTTACAAAGTTTTTCTGTCCCCCGCGTCCAGAACTTCCACCACTTCCTTGCCGGAGGAGCTGAGGTTCTTGAAATTGCCCAGAATCTCGCTTACGGGGTGGACGATGGCAAAGGTATGGGGGTACTTGTGGACGATCTGGCTGACCAGCGCCACCTGGGTCTTGTTCACCACACACAGAAGCACGCTGGTATCCCGGCCGGAGTACATACCCCTGGCTGGGATGAAGGTCGCGGTGTGGTGGAGGCGGTCAATCAGCTCTCTGGAAACCTCCTGGGGGGAATTGGTGATGATCTCGAAGCAGATGGCCTCCCGGCCGGACTTCATCAGCCGGTCGCCCACCGTGGTGGACATGAAGCTATAGAGAATGCACAAAATCACCGGCTCCATCTGGCAGCCGTAGACAAAATAGCTGACGATGGCAATGGCGGAGTTAATGGCGAAGCTCATGCCGAAAAACGTCCGGTTGGGGCTGTGCTTGTGGACAATGGCGGAGATGAAATCCGTGCCGCCGGTATAGGCGCTGGCCTTGATGAGGATGGAGTACACAAAGCCCTGAATGACGCCCGCGACCATGGGGCCGAGAATTTTGCTGGTGCCGTTTTCCGTGACGTAGGCGAAGGCGGACAGGTCCACCTTTTCCAGAATCAGCAGTCCCAGAGAGAACGTGACCACGTAGACCATGCTGCGGACGGCCATGGGCCTGCTGACCTCAAAATAGCACCAGATTGCCAGAGGGATATTGATAAACAGGCTCAGATAACCCACGCTGACGCCGGTGACGTATTGGATCATGGTACAGATACCGTTGATACCGGAGGGGGCGAACTGGTTGGGGAAAACAAACAGCTCGTAATTGACAGACGCCAGCAGCGCAATGAAGGCAATGACTAGATATGTCCAGACCTTTTTCATACAGAACTCCTCTGAATCCTACGGCCATTGCCGGGTTCTTAATTTTCGATTCTAGCATAGATTTGTCCACGGGTCAAGGTATAATTCGACGAAATTCACCTTTCTTGGGAAAACAGATATGGGTGGATTTTCCGCTTTGGATGGCGGGTCGGACACACTTTGTCCGATTATTTATTCTTTCGGTGTCCCTTTCGGGAATTGATTGTATTTCAACAAAAAAACCTTGTTTTTTCTGTGGAAATGTGATAAAATTTAGGTTGAGAGATTATGCGCAAAAATCGAGCGTTTTCTACTGTTTTTACCTCAAATGAGTTAGAAAGGAGCTGCCCTATGTATTCATCTGCCTATGTGTGGGCAAAGGTTCTGAGCCATATGGAAGAGCGGCTGGGGGCTGTCACCGTTTCGGCATGGTTCGACGATGCCGAGGTGGTGGAGCTGAACGAGAACAATCTGATTCTGTACTCCCCCTCGGATTTCCGCCGGGAGATTATCCGCCGCCGCTGCACCGATTACATTCAGGACGCGCTGAAGGAAGTGTTCAATTCCGACGCAAAGCTGATGGTCTTCGGTGACGAAGAGCTGGACACTTTCAAACAGAAGGGGAAAAGCGTTTCTTCCATGGACTTCAATCCCCAGTTTACCTTTGACAACTTCGTTGTCGGCCCCTCCAACCGTTTCGCTCACAGCGCAGCCATCGCCGTTTCCAAAACGCCGGGGCAGGTGTACAATCCCCTGTTCCTTTATGGCCCTCCCGGCGTGGGTAAGACCCACCTGCTGTATGCCATTGCCAACGGCATCCGCAAGGAAAATCCCAACGCCAACATCGTCTACATCAAGGGCGATCAATTTACCAACGAGCTGATTGCCGCCATTCAGAACGGCAAAAATATTGAATTCCGCAGCAAATACCGGGAAGCCGACCTGTTTCTGATCGATGACGTGCAGTTCATCGCCGGTAAGGAATCCACCCAGGAGGAATTTTTCCATACCTTCAATAAGCTCTACGAGGAACATAAGCAGATCGTCATGACCTCTGACCGCAAGCCCAGCGATATGCTGACGCTGGAGGACCGGCTGAAGACCCGGTTTGAGTGGGGCCTGCTGGCGGATATCCAGCCGCCGGATTATGAGACCCGTATGGCCATTCTGAAAAACAAGGCCAAGAACCTGGGGCTGAACCTTTCCGACGATGTGTGCAACTATATTGCCATCAACGTCACCAACAACGTCCGGCAGATTGAAGGTACTGTCAAGAAAATTCTGGCTTATCGCGACCTGAACAACATGCCGCTGGATCTTCCCAACATTTCCCGGGCCATCGACGATATGTTCAAGAGCGAGGGCAACGCCCTGCCCACGCCCAGCCTGATCATCAGTCAGGTGTGCAAGTTCTATTCCATTGACGAGGTGCTTCTCCGGGGCACCCAGAAAAACAAGGGTACCGCCGAAGCCCGGCAGATTGCCATGTATCTGATCCGCAAGCTCACCAACCTGAGTCTGCCGGACATCGGCAAGGAATTCGCCCGGGATCACTCGACGGTATTGTACGCCATCCGGAAAGTCGAAGTCGCGCTGAAAAACGGAGACACCACCATGCAGAACAATATCCGGGACATCACCGCGAACATCAATTCCTGCCTGTAAATTTTCTCCACAAGCCCTGTGGAATGTGGAAAACAAGATTGTGGATAAGTTGCACCCGGTTTGGGTCTTCACAGGCCCTGTGGAAAAGGGATGGATCATCCACATTGGGCTGTGGATAAAAAAGACTTGCGGCACTAAATAAAAAGGGACTTTTCCACATAAGTTTGTACTACCACTGTTATTACTACCTGAACTTATTGATAGAGAGATATATTGATTAAAATCAGAAAGAAAGGATTTTGACTATGCGTTTTACCTGTGAAAAAAACATGCTGGTCACGGGGCTGAATATTGCGGGCCGTACCGTCGCCCAGAAGAGCAGTCTGTCCGTCATCGAAGGAATCCTCTGCAAGGCCGGACAGGGACTGAGCCTGACCGGTTATAATATGGAAACCGCCATTACCTATGAAATCGACGCGGACGTGTCCGACATGGGTCAGTGCATCCTCCCGGCGAAGCTGTTCGGCGATATCATCCGCCGTCTGCCGGAGGGACCGGTGACCGTGGTTGTGGACGAGAACTACAAAGTCTCCATCCGGGCAGGGTACGCTTCCTTTACCATTTCCGCCGAGTCCGCCGAGGATTATCCGGAGCTGCCGGACGTGGGCGACGGCCGGGAAATCTATATCCCGCAGAACAAGCTGAAGGAGTTGATTTCCGGCACCATTTTCGCTGTCAGCGAAAATCAGGGGCGTCCCATTCACACCGGTGTGAAATTCGAGGTAACGAATGACGCCATCACCGCCGTGGCCGTGGACGGGTTCAGGCTTGCCCGGCGCACCTTCCACCCGGAGGAGGGCACTGGACGGGAGCTGAATTTCGTGGTTCCCGCAGCGGGACTCAAGGAAGTGGAGAAAATCCTTACGGACGTGGAGGATAACGCGGCCTTTACGCTGGGTACGAAGCACATTCTGTTTCAGGTGGGAAACGCCACGCTGGTATGCCGCCTGCTGGAAGGCGAATTTCTGGACTGGCGGCGGGTTGTGCCTTCCAACTGCCCCATCAAAATGGTGGCAAATGTTGGTGATTTGGCGTCTTCCGTAGAGCGCGTCGGTCTGATCGTGTCCGAAAAGTACAAAAGTCCTGTGCGCTGCATATTCGGCAATCAGGAGCTGCTGATGCGCACCAGCACCACCATCGGCGCGGCGGAGGACCGCTGCTCTCTGGCCGGGGACGGGCAGGAGCTGGAGATCGGCTTCAACGTCCGGTATCTGGCGGAAGCCCTGCGGGTGATCCCCTCGGAGGAGGTCACGCTGGAACTGACAAATGGGTTAAGCCCCATTGTTCTGACCCCCGTGGACGAGAAGGAAGATTTTGCCTATATGGTGCTACCCGTCCGGATCAAGAACGGCTGAGCGAAGGAGTCGGCTTATGAAGGTAGTCGTCAAAAAGAAGGATAACGCCATTCCCGTGGCGATCACCACGGAATATATCAAATTACAGGATGCTATGAAGCTGGCGAACGCCGCGGAAACCGGCGGTGAAGCCAAGCTGATGATTCAGGAGGGGCAGATTCTGGTCAACGGCGAGATCTGCCAGATGCGGGGCAAGAAACTGCGCCCCGGCGACCGGTTCGTCTGCGACGGTCAGGCTTACCAGATCATCACCCATGAATCTGAATGAGCTGACGCTCCGGTCTTTCCGAAATTATCAGGAAATCGCGGCACAGTTTGACCCCGGAGTCAACCTGATCGTGGGGGATAACGCCCAGGGAAAAACCAACCTGCTGGAAGCCATCAGCTATCTTGGCAGCGGGAAAAGCTTCCGGGCGCAGAAAACCTCGGAAATGGTGCGGTTTCAGGAAGATTTCGGGGAAATCGACGGTTCTGTATTCTCTCAGGAGCGGCAGCAGAGCATCCGCTGGATCCTGTTCCCCGGCTCCCGCCCCCGGCAGCTGTGGCTGAACGGGGCGAAGAAGAAAACCGCCGGGGAGATCGCCGGGGTGCTGCCTACGGTGCTGTTCTGCCCGGAAGATCTGATGATTCTGAAAATGGGAGCGAGCCAGCGAAGGCGGTTCGGCGATCTGGCGCTGTGCGCCCTCCGGCCGAATTACGACGCGGCATTGACGGAGTACAACCGGATTCTGGAGCAGAAAAGCCGCATTCTGAAAGATCATTTTGAAAATCCCGGTATTCTGGAAATTCTGCCGGAATACAATACCCGGTTGTGTCAGGTGGGTGCGCTGCTGATCTCCTACCGGGCACGGTTTTACGACAGTCTGGGCAAGGCCGCGGCCAATTACCACAACCAGTTTTCCGGTGGAGCGGAGAATTTTACCCTCAGCTACAAGACCGTCTCCACGGTGGTTGACCCCTTCGCCCCTGTCCCGGAACTGACCCAAAACCTTTTAGACCATCTGCAAAGTCACAGCCGGGCGGAGCTGGAAACGGCGCAGTGCCTGACTGGCCCCCACAAGGACGATTTTACCGTGAGCCTGTCCGGCATCGACCTGAAAGCCTACGGCTCTCAGGGTCAGACCCGGACGGCGGCTATCAGCTTAAAGCTTGCCCAGCGGGAGCTGATGGCGCGGGAATGGGGCGAAGAGCCAGTATTGCTGCTGGACGATGTTCTGTCCGAGCTTGACCCCGGGCGGCAGGACTTTGTATTAAATAAAATCGTCTCCGGGCAGGTGTTCATCACCTGCTGCGAACCGGGACGGTTCACCAAACTGGGAAGAACGATTCAGGTAGAAAACGGAAGCATAGTAGATTAAGAGCATATCACGCAGGAGGGCATATATGTCTGACGAAACGAAAGTAACACAGGAATACGGCGCGGAGCAGATTCAGGTTCTGGAGGGTCTGGAAGCGGTGCGGAAAAGACCCGGTATGTATATCGGCTCTACCTCCTCCTCCGGTCTGCACCACCTGGTCTATGAGATCGTGGACAACGCCATCGACGAGGCGCTGGCCGGATACTGTAAGCATATTACCGTGACCATCAATCCCGGCAACTCCATTACCGTCACCGACGACGGCCGTGGTATCCCCGTGGACATCCAGCCCCAGACCGGACGCCCGGCTTTGGAGGTCGTGTATACCGTGCTCCACGCCGGCGGCAAGTTCGGCGGCGGCGGTTATAAGGTCTCCGGCGGCCTGCACGGCGTGGGCGCGTCCGTCGTCAACGCTCTGAGCGAGTGGCTGCGGGTGCGGGTTCACAAAAACGGCAGCATCTACGAAATGAAATTTGCCCGTGGCAATATCACGCAGGAAATGCGCATCGTCGGCAAGACCGACAAGACCGGCACGGAGGTCACCTTCCAGCCAGACCCGGAGATGTTCGACAGTCTTGTCTATGACTACGAAGTCCTCCACGAGCGGATGCGGGAGGAAGCCTTTCTGAATGCGGGTCTGACCATCACCATCACCGATGACCGGGACGACGAAAAGCAGATCAGCGAGACCATGTGCTACGAGGGCGGCATCCGGGAGTTTGCCGTCTGGTGCAACCGGAACAAGACGCCCCTGTGCGAGGACGTTATTTATATGAGCGGCAGTAAGGGCGACGCCTCTGCGGAAATCGCCGTGCAGTATAACGACGGCTACAACGAATTTCTGTTGTCCTTTGCCAACGACGTGCGCACGCCGGAGGGCGGTATGCACGAGACCGGCTTCAAGACCGCGCTGACCCGTGTTCTCAACGCCTACGGCGTGAAAAACGGCATCATCAAGGGCGACGACAAGGTTTCCGGCGAGGATTGCCGGGAGGGCATCACCGCCATTATTTCTGTCAAGCTCACCGACGCCCAGTTCGAGGGTCAGACCAAGGCCAAGCTGGGCAACGCCTATATCCGTACTCTGGTCGATCAGGTAGTGAACGACCAGCTGACCACCTATTTTGAGGAACACCCCGCCGTTGCCAAGGCCGTGCTGGACAAGGCCATGATGGCCAACCGCGCCCGGGAGGCCGCCCGGAAAGCCCGGGAATCCATCCGCCGCAAGACGGGGCTGGAATCCGGCCAGATGCCCGACAAGCTTCAGGACTGCAACGAGCGGGACGCCAGTCTCTGCGAGATCTACATCGTGGAGGGCGACAGCGCAGCCGGTTCCGCCATTCAGGGTCGGGACTCCCGGTTCCAGGCCATCCTCGCCATGTGGGGTAAGATGCTCAACGTGGAAAAGGCCCGGGCGGATAAGATCTACGGCAACGACAAGCTGTATCCCCTGATCGTGGCGCTGGGCGCGGGCATCGGGGACGAATTCGACATTGAAAAGCTCCGGTATCACAAGGTCATCATCATGGCCGATGCCGATGTGGACGGCGCCCATATCCGCACGCTGCTGCTGACCTTCTTCTTCCGGTATATGCGGCCGCTGATCGAGCATGGCTACGTCTATTCCGCTGTGCCGCCCCTGTACAAGCTGACCCGGGGCAAGAGCGTGAAGGTCGCCTATTCCGACGATGAGCGGGACGCAATCTCCTCTCAGATGCGCAGCGACAACCCCAACGCCAAGATCGACATTTCCCGGTTCAAGGGCCTTGGCGAAATGGACCCCCACGAGCTGTGGGAAACCACCATGGACCCGGAAAAGCGTTCCCTGCGCCGTATTACGCTGGAGGACGCCCGTCGCGCCGACGAGATCTTCACCGTTCTCATGGGCGAACAGGTGGAGCCGAGAAAAGACTGGATCGAGCGGAACGCGAGATACGCAGTCAACATCGACATTTGATATAGCAATCCCGAACTGGAGGTGCGTTTATGGGACATAACCGCAGTTATAAACCCGAGGATATCCGCTTCCCCGACCAGATCATTACAGAGTCCAATCTGGTGGACGAAATGGAGAAATCCTATATTGAATATGCCATGTCCGTCATCGTAGGGCGGGCATTGCCGGACGTCCGGGACGGACTGAAGCCCGTTCACCGCCGGATTTTGTACACCATGTACGAAAGCGGCCTGACCTCCGACAAGCCTTTCAAAAAATCGGCGACCTGCGTCGGTGACGTGCTGGGCAAATACCATCCCCACGGCGACGCGTCGGTTTACGACGCCATGGTGCGTCTTGCCCAGGACTTTTCCATGCGGTATCTGCTGGTGGACGGCCACGGCAACTTCGGCTCCGTGGACGGCGATCCCCCCGCGGCTTACCGTTATACCGAAGCCCGCTTGAGCAAAATTTCCAACGAAATGCTCCGGGACATCGACAAGGACACCGTGGACTGGGACCCCAACTTCGACGAGACCCGCAAAGAGCCTCGCGTGCTCCCCTCCCGCTTCCCCAACCTGCTGGTCAACGGTTCCTCCGGTATCGCTGTCGGCATGGCGACCAACATTCCGCCCCACAACTTAGCGGAGGTCATTGACGCCTGCGTGTGCGTGCTGGATGACCCCGAAGCGACTTTGGCCGACCTGATGGAGCATATCTCCGGCCCGGACTTCCCTACCGGCGGCATCATCATGGGACGCAGCGGCATCCGCGCGGCCTACGCTACCGGCCGGGGCAAGGTGGTCGTCCGCGCCCGGACGGAATTTGAGGAGCATGGCAAAGACCGGATGCGGATCATCGTCACCGAGCTTCCTTATCAGGTCAATAAGCGTCAGCTCATCAAGAACATTGCCGAGCAGGTGAAGGACAAGCGCCTGGACGGCATTTCCGACCTCCGGGATGAGACCGACCGCAACGGTATGCGTGTGGTCATCGAGCTGAAAAAGGACGCCAATCCTCAGGTCGTGCTGAACAATCTGTTCAAGCAGACGGCTTTGCAGTCCAGCTTCGGCATTATCATGCTGGCGCTGGTGGACAACCAGAAGCAGCCGAAGATCCTCTCCCTGCGGCAGATCATCGACGAGTACCTGAAGCATCAGGAAGAAGTCCTCACCCGGCGCACCCGGTATGACCTGAAAAAGGCGCAGGAGCGGGCGCATTTGCTGGAAGGTCTGCTCATTGCGCAGGACAACATCGACGAGGTCATCCACATCATCCGCTCGGCTTACGACGACGCCAAGCAGCGCCTGATGGATCGCTTCAAACTGGACGACGTTCAGGCGCAGGCCATTCTGGACATGCGTCTGAAAGCCCTGCAGGGTCTTGACCGGGAAAAGCTCCAGAGCGAGTATGACGAGCTGGAAGAAAAGATCAAGTATTATCTGGAACTGCTGGCGGACGAGAACAAACTCAAGGCTGTCCTTCGCGGCGAGATGATCGAGATCCGGGACAAGTTCGGCGACAAGCGGAAGACCGAGATTCAGGAGATCGAGGACGAGATCGACATCGAAGATCTGATCGAGGAGGAGACCTGCGCCTTCACGCTGTCCAATCAGGGCTACATCAAGAGAATGCCCGTGGACACCTACCGCACCCAGAGCCGTGGCGGCCGGGGCGTCAATGCCCAGAACCTGAAGGAAGAGGATTATGTCAAGAGCCTGACCATTGCGTCCACCCATGACCACATGCTCTTCTTCACCGATCAGGGACGGGTGCATCACCGCAAGGGTTACCAGATTCCCGAGGCAGGCCGCACTGCCCGGGGCACTGCCATTGTCAATGTGCTGCCCCTGAATCCCGGCGAGTCCGTCACCGCCATGGTGATCACCCGGGAGTTTGACGAAAATGAGTTCCTGATGATGGTCACCCGGAAGGGCACCGTCAAGCGTATCCCCTTCGTCTCCCTGAAAACCAACCGCAAGGCGGGCATCCGCGCCATCACCCTGGACGAGGACGACCACCTGATTAACGTCATCCGCACAAACGGCGACGACGACATCGTGCTTGCCACGGCCTTTGGCTACGCCATCTGCTTTAACGAGAACGACGTGCGGTGCATGGGTCGTGACGCGGCGGGCGTTCGCGGTATTATGTTAACCGACGGAGACTATGTGGTCGGCGCGGAGAAGGCCGAGGAGGGCAAGACTCTGCTCACCGTCACCCAGAACGGCTACGGCAAGCGCACCGCTCTGACGGAGTACCTGCGCACCGGCCCCAACGGGGAAAAGCAGGCGCAAAGCCGGGGCGGCAAGGGCCTAAAGAACTACAACATCACCCCCAAGACCGGCAATGTGGCCGGCTGCCGTGTGGTGAGCGAGAGTGACGATGTTATGCTCATCGAAAACGGCGGCGTCATCATCCGCATTCCCGCGTCCTCTATCAACGTCTACAAGCGGGACGTTCAGGGCGTCATCGTCATGCGCATTGACGACGGCAATCAGGTGGTCTCTTTGGAGCGTGTCGAGAAGATGGACGAGGAAGAGACCGGAGAACAGGCATGAAAACCGTGACCCTGTACACTGACGGCGCCTGTTCCGGCAATCCCGGCCCCGGCGGCTGGGGTGCCATTCTGGAATACAACGGCGTGGAAAAGGAGCTTTCCGGCGGGGAAGACAGCACCACCAACAACCGCATGGAGCTGACGGCGGTCATCCGGGGATTGCAGGCGCTGAAAGAACCCTGCACCGTGGAGCTGTACAGCGACAGCAAGTACGTCATCGACGCGCTGGAGAAAGGCTGGGCGTGGGGCTGGAAAAAGCGCGGCTGGGTCAAATCCGACAAAAAGCCCGCCCTGAATTCCGACCTCTGGGAAATCTTATTGACCCTGACGCAGAAGCACGACGTGCATTACCACTGGGTCAAGGGACACGCGGAGAACCCGAAGAACAACCGCTGCGACGAGCTGGCGGTCAGCGAGTGGAAAAACCGTAAATGAAAGATCATCGGGCGGCAATTTTGCCGCCCGATGTTACCATAGGAGGAAAATATGTTTTTATCCATCGGCAACGACATGGCTGTCCGGGACAGGAGCATCATCGGCATTTTTGATCTGGACAACACTTCCACCTCCAAGCGCACCCGGGAGTTTCTGAACCGGGCGGAGCGGGAGGGTGAGGTCATCCCCTGCGACGATCTGCCCAAGTCCTTCATCCTGACGGCGGAATACGGCTTTTCCCGCGTACATCTGACGGCGCTCAACGCCGCAACGCTGGAAAAACGGTTAAAGTAAAGATTCTAAGGAACCTCTGAATAAATCGTCTGCGGCTGTGACCAGATCTTTTCCGCCCACTCTTCGGTACCGAAAACGGGGAATACACAAAGTATTCCGCCGTTTCCGGTACCTTGATTGGCCGAAAAATCTCTCGCTCACAGCTCTTGCCGATTTAATCAGAGGTTCCTTAACGCAAAAAATGTGCATCTCCCACGGAGATGCACATTTTTTCCAACTTTTTTACTTGGTACCGAAAATCCGGTCGCCGGCGTCGCCCAGACCGGGGACAATGTAGGCGTGCTCGTTGAGCTTCTCATCAACGGCGGCCAGGAAGATTTCCACGTCGGGGTGGGCTTCCTGAACGGCCTTGATGCCCTCGGGGCAGCCGATGATGTTCATCATGATGATGTTCCGGCAGCCGTGCTTTTTCAGAAAATCAATGGCCGCAACGGCGCTGCCGCCGGTTGCCAGCATGGGATCGACCACGTAAACCACCCGGTTGGAGATGTCCTCCGGCAGCTTGCAGTAGTATTCCACAGGCTTGTGGGTCTCGGGGTCGCGGTACAGGCCGATGTGGCCGATCTTTGCGGAGGGAATCAGCTCCACCATGTTGTCCACCATGCCGAGGCCGGCGCGAAGGACGGGGACGATGGCCAGCTTCTTGCCGGACAGCATCCGGCACTTGGCAGTGGCGACGGGGGTCTGCACCTCTACCTCCCGGGTGGGCAGGTTGCGGGTGGCCTCATAGCACATCAGACCGGCAATTTCGCCGACCAGCTCGCGGAATTCCTTAACGGAGGTCTTCTTGTTGCGCAGAATGGCCAGCTTATGCTGGATCAGGGGATGATCGAGGACGTGTACGTTTGCCATGATATTTCTCCTTCTATTTACAGGGTTGAATGAATCGGCCCCGGATTTATGAATTTTGCTGTTCCCGCTCGAGACGTTCCCGTTCCGCCTGACTCAGGCGAAGGTAGTTGGGGGTCAGAGCGGCGCCGTCGCCGGTTTCCCCGGCGGCTTGTTTTTGCGCGGCCAGAAGGGCGACGCCTGCGGCGCGCTGATGCATCCGGTGTTCCGGAGGCATAATGAGGTTGGGGATATCCCCGGAAAGGGTCTTGTAAGTAAGGACGCTGCCGTCCCCCACCAGAAACACAGGTTCCGTCAGGTGTGCAAGTTCCTGCTTCAGCTGCGCCAAGGCAATGGCGCGGTCTTCGGTGATCCTTTTGAGACTGCCGTGGTTGACATAAAACAGCGCATGATACACCTGACTCCGCCGGGCATCCATTACGGGACACACGTAACCCTGATATTCGCCCAGCGAAAGCGCCATGGCTTCCAGCGTGCTGACGCCGTAGCAGGGCACTTCCCTGCCCCACGCGAACCCTTTGGCGGCGGCGACGCCGATGCGCACACCGGTAAAGGAGCCGGGGCCTGCGGCCACGGCCACCGCGTTTACGTCGTTAACAGTTTTGCCGCACTGGTGCAGCAAATTTTCTGCCATGACCATCAGGGTCTGGCTGTGGGTCAGGCCGGTGTTCTGGTAGCTTTCCGCCAGAAGTTTCCCGTCCTCCAGCAGCGCCGCGGAGGCGGCTTTCGCGCTGGTTTCAAAGGCTAAGATCAGCAAGAAAATCCCCTCCCGAAATGGTGATCCGCCGGGTGTTCTCTCCCAGAACGTCGATGGTGACGCTGACTGCGCCCTCCATGGCCTCGGTCACATTCTCGCTCCACTCCACGGCGCACACGCCGCCCCGGTCGAGATAGTCCTCCCAGCCGATGTCGAACAGGTCGTCGGCAGAGGAAAGCCGGTACATATCAAAATGAAACAGGGGGAGCCGCCCGCCAAGATATTCGTTGACGATGGTGTAGGTCGGGCTGGTGACGGCTTCCGTGAAGCCAAGCCCACGGGCAAGTCCCCGGGTGAAGGCGGTCTTCCCCGCCCCAAGGTCACCCCGGTAGGCAAGAACCGTCCCGGCGGGGATGATCTTCCCTATCGCCGCGCCGATTTTCTCCGTTTCCTCCGGGGAGTTTGTGATAAATTCCATGTGAATCTTCCTTATTGATGGGCGTTTTTCAGTTTCTCCGCCTGATCGGCGGTGGCGAGGGCGTTGATGATCTCGTCTAAGTCACCGTCCATGATCGCATCAATGCGGTACAGGGTCAGCCCAACCCGATGGTCGGTGACACGGCCCTGTGGGAAATTATAGGTGCGAATGCGCTCGTTGCGCATTCCCGTTCCTACCTGACTGCGGCGCAGACCGGTGACTTCGCTGTCCAGACGCTCCTGCTCCATTTCGTAGAGCTTGCTGGCCAGCATCCGCATACATTTCTCCCGGTTCTGGATCTGGCTCCGCTCCTCCTGACAGGCGACCACGATGCCCGTAGGCTTGTGAATCAGCCGCACGGCGGAGGAGGTTTTATTGATGTGCTGACCGCCCGCGCCGCTGGAACGGTAGACCTGCATTTCGATGTCGGCGGGGTTGATCTGCACGTCCACTTCCTCCATCTCCGGCAGAACCGCGACGGTTGCGGTGGAGGTGTGGACACGGCCGCCGGATTCCGTCTCGGGAACCCGCTGCACACGGTGGACGCCGGACTCATATTTGAGCCTTGAGTATGCGCCCCGGCCGCTGACGATGAAGTCCGCTTCTTTGACGCCCCCAAGCTCCGTTTCGTTCAGGTTCATCAGCTCAATGCTCCAGCCCATTTTCGCGGCGTACATGGAGTACATCCGCAGCAAACTGTGGGCAAACAGGGCGCTTTCCTCGCCGCCGACGCCGCCGCGGATTTCCATAATGACGTTCTTTTCGTCATTGGGGTCTTTGGGAAGGAGCAAAATCTGGATTTTTTCGGCAAGGGATTCCTTCTGCGCCTTGGCGGCGGCGTAGGTTTCCTGACAAAGCTCCTTCATTTCCGGGTCCGCCATCAGCTCCTGAGCGTCCGCCATGTCCTGCTGCGCCTGATTGTAGGCGTGAAAGGCTTCCACAATGGGCTCCAGATCGTTTTTTTCCCGGAGCAGCTTCGCCGCCTTCTGAGGGTCGGCGTAAAAATCCGGCTGCTCGGATTTGGCGGAAAGCTCTTCGTATTTATTGCAGATGGCCTGTAGTTTATCCAGCATATAGCTACTCCATTAAATTTATAATATCGGCAATTCTGGCAGCCGGATACGCATTTTCGACTTTTTTCCAGACATACATCCACCTGGTAAGGGAATGTTATTAGGGAAGCTCTGATGGAATCGGCGAGAGCCGACAGCGAGAGATTTTTCTCTGGCCGAAAGCTTCGAAAGCGGAGGAATACTGTATGTATTTCCCGCTTTTGAAACTGCGCGGATAGAGGAAAAGATCCGCTGCTCGGCCGAAGACGATTTCATCAGAGGTTCCCTACAGGACGGAACACATTTAAGACGCAGCTGGCGGTGTCCGTCAGGGACCTGGTTTCCCGCAGGCGCTGAGCGCCATCCTTGCCGATGCGGAAAACGTGGGGCGTCATGGAAAGAAGATTTTCCACCTGCTCCCCTTCCACGGTGAAGGTGAACCGGATGGGGACGGATTTCACAAGGGTGAAGCCCGGCACGTCCGGGACGGTGTCCTTGGTTTTTTCGATAAGATGGTCGTAAATGATGGATTTCAGTCCAAGCAGATGGTCTTCCGCCGCCAGAACCTGAAAAAAGTATCCCTCCGGCCGCAGAACACGCTTGAATTCCTCCGGCATGGTCAGGGCAAACAGACTGGTGAGCAAACGGCATGAATGGTCGGCCACGGGAATGTGGGACGCGGTGGCGCAGAGCCACAGGCCGTTCTTGTATTTTCCGGCGGCACAGCGGACGGCCTCCCGGGAGATGTCCATTCCCGTGAGGCGCATTCCAAGCGCCCCGGCCAGCCGTGCGGAGTAATATCCTTCCCCGCAGCCCACGTCCAGAAGCTCGCCGGACGGTCTTATTTCATTTGAGTTAACCGTTAACTCTTTCGCAACAGCGATCAGGGCTTCGGCGATGGGGGCGTAGTACCCCGCTTCCAGAAAGGCGCGGCGGGAAAGCACCTGCTCGCGGGTGTCCCCCGGGTGCAGGGAGTGCTTCTGCTGAACGGTCAGCAGGTTCACATAGCCCTGCCGGGCAATGTCGAAACAGTGATGCCCGGCGCAGACGAGGGATTTGTCAAACGTATTCAGTTTGCTTCCGCAAATTGGGCAAATCAAATCCATTCCGCAACCCTCCACCCTATAGTATACCGCATTTTTGCCGCTACGTCAAATCAAAATTGCGGATATGGGGGCGTTGGGACGGAACATAAAAAATGACGGAGGTGGTATGATGCGGCGGTTTCTGGCGGTTCTTGCGGTGCTGAGTCTGCTCGTGATTCCCGTAGACGCGGCGGAAACGACAAAATATGTGGCGCTGACCTTTGACGACGGGCCGTCCGGGCGGTATACCCGCCGGCTTCTGGACGGACTGTGGGAGCGGGAGGTGAAGGCCACGTTTCTGCTGTGCGGCTACCGGATCAAGGATTACCCGGACATCACCCAGCGGATTTTCGACGAAGGTCACGAGATCGGCTACCACGGCTACACCCACAAAAACATGAAGGAAATGAGCCGCCGCACGGTGGCGTCCGAGATCATGGACACGCAGGCGCTGCTGCCAGAGGGGTGCGAGCCGGTGTTTCTCCGGCCGCCGGGAGGCTGCTGCAGCGATGCCGTTCGGCAGGTGGCCGAGGCGCGGCAACTTGCCATTCTCAGCTGGTCGGTAGACCCCCGGGACTGGGCGACCTCCGACACGGCAGCGGTGGAGCGGGCGGTGCTGAAAAACGTGAAGGACGGGGATATTGTCCTGCTCCACGACATGACGGTCAGCTCGGTGCAGGCGGCGCTGGATATTGTGGACGTGCTGAAAGATCAGGGCTACGAAATTGTCACGGTTTCGGAGCTGGTGAAGCTCCGGGGTGTGAACCTGAAGCCGGGAAAGACCTATACCAGTTTTCCGGTGGTGCTGAAATGAAAGGAATAACCCCTTGGCTCTCCCTTTGGGAGAGCTGTCACCGAAGGTGACTGAGAGGGCATTGCATCCTAGTTTCCCCTCTCCGTCCTCGCTGCGCTCGTCCACCTCTCCCAAAGGGAGAGGCAAGGGGT
>ERZ773225.1431-NODE-1431-length-28759-cov-13.459797_pt1 | contig 28759 bp, 28 predicted proteins | sample MGYA00580993_ERZ773225 | MGnify/ENA primary metagenome ERZ773225 (study PRJEB29015, sample SAMEA2737748) | human gut metagenome | biome: human gut; feature: human-associated habitat; material: faeces | place: China | collected 2012 ...
TCCATTTCGGGAAAGAGTCTGCGATTTCCTTTTGGGGTTATTTAACAGCCCCATTTTTCGTGCCGAAGTACAACCCCTCGGCTCTCCCTCTGGGAGAGCTGTCACCGAAGGTGACTGAGAGGGTATTGCACCCTAATTTCCCCTCTCCGTCTTCGCTTCGCTCAGACACCTCTCCCAAGGGGAGAGGCAAGGGGTGCCTGTTAAGTTTTTGCATATGCAGAGGAATATTGCCCTTACGTCCGCAGCAGCGCCCGAAAGCCGGGGCTGAAAAACTCCCCGCCGTCGGCGTCTACCCACATGGCTTCGGCATTGTAGCGTGTCAGAAGCGTCTGTCCCTCGTCCTGCGGCATCAGGAAAAGCGCCGTGGACAGAGCGTCGGCAATGCCGGAATCGGCGCACACCACTGTGACGGAACGCCAGTACCGTGACGGCATCAGGGTTTCCGGGTCGATGATGTGGTGGTAGGATTCCCCGTCCACCAGATAGGTACGCTGGTAATCGCCGCTGGTGACCACGCTGCCGCCGGTGACGCAGACGGTGTGCAGGTAATCACCGCCGTCCGGGTTCTGAATGCCTATCACCCACGGGTCGCCCGCCTCGGTTTTGGGGCCGGTGGCGCAGACGTTGCCGCCCACGCTGATGAGCAGCCCCTCGGGCGCGTTTTCCGCCGCCCGCTGGGCAGACCAGCCCTTGGCCACCGCGCCTACGTCCAGCCGGGTCTCCGGGTCGGAGATAAAGACGGTGGAAGCGTCCTCGTCGATGATAACGGCGTCAAAATCCATATGCGCCGCCGCGTTTTCCAGTGCGGCACGGTCGGGAAGACGGGCATTTGCCGGGTCGTCAAGCCCCGCCGTCCGGGCGTCGTGCCACAGCGTCAGAACGCCGCCCATGGCGACGTTGACCTTGCCGCCGGTGGCGTCGTAAAATTCCCGGCATTCCAGCAGCAGACGGATGATGTCCCCGTCCACCTCCACAGGGGCAACGCCCGCCTGATCGTTGACGGTTTTCAGGTTGTTACAGCCAGCATAGTCATTGTAGATATCGAACAGCTGGTGACAGTGCAGCAGCGTATCGTGGACGCCTTGGGCGGCCTCCGTAAACGCCGCCTGACTTTCCGCCCGGCCGCGAATCGTGGTGACCGTGTCGAACAGGGTCAGAAACGTGGTCTCGTAAACGTTTCCCCCCGCCGCTCCGGCGGCGCAGCCGGTGAGCAGACACGCAAGGGTAAGCACCGCAAGAAATTTTTTCATACCGGTCCCCTCCGTAGGGATTTTTCTTATAGTACCACACCCCCGAAAGACTGTAAAGAGGGAACATATCCCGCCGCAAAAAACGGCGTTCATAAAAGATTTACACATTTTCAGTTGATATTCAGGGTCAAACGGTGCTATGCTGTTACAAGTTTTAATGCCTCTTTTGAGAGCAGTGAGGAGCGCAGTATGTCCAAATTCTCCGTCAAAAAGCCGCTGACGGTTTTCGTCGCGGTGATCGCCATATTGGTGCTGGGCGTGGTGGCCTATTTCCGCATGACCCCCGACTTGCTTCCCAATATGGATTTCCCTTACGTGCTGATCATGACCACCTACCCCGGTGCAAGCCCGGAAAAGGTGGAGCAGGAGATCACCAGACCCATGGAGCAGGCCATGTCCACGCTGGATCACATTCAGGAGGTGACCTCCGTTTCCAGCGAAAACGTTGGCATGGTCATTCTGGAATTCACCGAGGGCGTCAACATGGACACCGTGGGCGTGGATATCCAGCAGGAGATCTCCCAGCTGTCCGCCGACTGGTCGGACACGGTGGGCACGCCCTATGTGCTGAAGATCAACCCCTCCATGCTTCCTGTGGAGGTGGCGGCGGTATCCATGGAGGGCATGGACACCGTGGAGCTGACGGAATTCCTGGATGAAACGCTGATGAACAAACTGGAGGGCGTTCCCGGCGTCGCCCGGATCACCACCAGCGGCGAAATTGAGCAGGAGCTGCACGTGGTGCTGGATCAGAAGCTGATCGACAAGCTGAACGACCGGATCGCCGCTGCAATCAACGGTGAACTGGACGATGCCGCCGCCGAGCTGAACGAGAAAAAGGAAGAACTGGAAGACGCCCAGAAAAAAGTAGATGGCGCACAGTCCCAGCTCAGCGCCGGGGTCAACGCCCTGATCGAGGGTGAAAAGCAGCTGAATGAGAAAAAGACGGAGCTGACGGCCATGCGGGAGCAGCTCCAAGAGCAGCTGGAACAGGCGCAGACCGGGCGGCAGCAGTTGGTGCTCGCCTACAACGCCCTGAAAGAGCTGAACGATCAGGTGAACAACGTCCTTTCTGCCCAGCAGGAAGCCCATGGTTATTTGAATACCCTCCAATCTCTGTCCGACCGGCAGAGCGCCCTTGCGAATAAGGAAAGCAGCCTCGCCCAGCTGAAACAGGACAATGAAACTCTGGACGCCGAGATTCAGGCGCTCCGGGAGCAGATCGCGGGCATGGACCCCGCCGACGAAAATCTGCCCGCTTTGAGCGCGGCGCTTGCGGAAAAAGAAGCCGCTTACAATGACAATCTGCTGACCATCGCCCAGACAGAGGCGGAGATCGCTGTAGAAAAAAGCACTCTGGAGGCGGACATGGCAGCTGCCGGTGTGACGGCGGAGACCCTGCCCGAACGTCTCACCGCCGCCGCAGAAGCCGCCGCCGCAGCGGATGCCGCGGTGGACGGCATCGATGCGCTGCTGGCGTCTCAGGGAACCGACCGGGCGGGTCTGGCCGCCTCCGTGGCGGAGACGAGGGCGCAGCTGGACGCGCTGGACGAGGGCATTGCCCAGCTGGAAAGCGCGTTGGAAGAACTGGATAATGGTATGCTCTCCATCGAGGAAGCCCAGCAGCTGCTGAATGAGCAGAAAACCGCCGGTATGCTCCAGCTCAGCACCGGCGCGGCCAAGCTGGCGGTGAGCAGCGCTGCCATTTCCGAGGGCTTAAGCCAGATCGAAAGCGGTCTGGACACCGTGGAAAGCAGCCGGGAGGACGCGCTGGACAAGGCTGACCTGAACAACATCGTCACCATGGAAATGGTATCGAAGATCCTCGCCGCCCAGAATTTTGCCATGCCGGCGGGATACGCGGAGCAGGACGGGGTCAAATACATGGTCTCCGTGGGCGACGAGATCACGGATCAGGAGACGCTGGAAAATCTTATCCTGTTCGACCCGGGCATTGACGGCATCGACCCCGTTCGGCTGAAGGATGTGGCGGTGGTCATGCTCACCGACAACCGGGACACGACCTACGCCAAGCTCAACAGCAAGGACGGCATCGTGCTGAGCTTTGAAAAGCAGAGCACCTACGCCACCGCCGAGACCACCGACAACATTGAAGAACGCTTCCGGGCGTTGGAAAAGGAATACCCGGGCTTGAGCTTTGTGTCCCTGATGAGTCAGGGCGACTATATCTATCTGATCGTTGATACCATTCTGAATAGCCTCCTGCTGGGTGCGGTGTTCGCGATCCTGATCCTGTTCCTGTTCCTGCGGGATCTGCGCCCAACCTTTATCACCCTTTGCTCCATCCCCATCAGCGTGATCTTTGCTATCGTGCTGATGTACTTCACCGGCGTGACCATCAATATGATCTCTCTGTCCGGCCTTGCCGTGGCGGTGGGTATGCTGGTGGATAACTCCGTGGTGGTCATCGAGAATATTTACCGCCTGCGGGCCAAGGGGGCCAACGTCATTCAGGCCGCCGTCTCCGGCGCAAGACAGGTGGCGGGGGCGGTGACGGCCTCTACGCTGACCACCGTCTGCGTGTTCCTGCCCATCGTGTTCGTCACGGGTATCACCAAGCAGCTGTTTACCGATCTGGCGCTCACCATGACCTATTCCCTGCTGGCAAGCCTGATCGTTTCCCTGACACTGGTGCCTGCCATGGCGTCGGGGATGCTGCGCAGGGAGCACGAGATCAAGCCGGGGCTTCTGGAAAAGCATCTGCTTCCCGCCTACCGCAAGGCGGTTAAGTGGTCGCTGGGGCATAAGGCCGTGGTCCTGATTGTTTCGGCAGCGCTGCTGGTGGTCACGGCGCTGGGGAGTCTTGCCAAGGGCTTCATCTTCATGCCGGACATGGATATGCCCAGCGTGAACGTCACCGTCACCATGCCCGAGGACGCGGACATGGCCGAGGCCACCGCGCTTGCCGATCAGGTGCTGGACAGAATATCGGAAATTGACGGCATCGAGACCGTGGGCGCGATGATGGGCAGCAGCACCTCCATGCTGAGCATGGGAAGCGGAGAATCCCACGACGTAACGGTTTATATCACTCTCGCCGACGACACGGCCAGCGGCGCGGCTGTCGGCAAACAGATCGAGGAAGCCTGCGCGGATCTGCCCTGCGAGGTGACGACCTCTTCCGCCATGATGGATATGAGTATGCTCACCGGCAGCGGCGTTTCCGTGAACGTCTACAGCGACGACATGGACACCCTCCAGTCCGCCGCCGCACAGGTTGGCAAGGCGCTGGCAGACATCCCCGGCGTGGCGGAGGTTTCCGACGGACTGGAGGACGCTTCCCCTGCCCTCCACGTGGCCATCGACCGCAACGCCGCCATGAAGCACGGCCTGACCGTGGCGCAGATCTATATGGAGCTGGCTTCCGCCCTGACGGACAACGCAACCGCCGCCACGCTGGAGCTGGACGGCGTTTCCACGGACGTAATTATCGAGAAACCCGAAGGGGCGGTGCTGGACGTGGATTCCCTGCGGGGTTACGTCTTTGAAGTCACCAAACAGGACGGTACGGTGGAGGAGGTTCCTCTGAGCGACTTTGCCGAAGTGCGGGAGACGTCCAGCCTTGGCTCCATCCACCGCCTCAACCAGAGGCGCTACCTCTCCGTCACCGCGACGCTGGAAGAAGGCTACAACGTCACCCTGATCACCGCCAAGGCGCAGGACGTTGTGGGTGCTTTGGACTTGGGCGACGGCGTCAGCTATACGTTTACCGGCGAAAATGAGACGATCATGGAAGCTGTGCAGCAGCTGCTGTTGATGCTGGTTCTGGGCATCCTGCTGGTGTACCTCGTGATGGTCGCCCAGTTCCAGAGCCTGAAATCTCCCTTCATCGTCATGTTCACCATCCCGCTGGCCTTTACCGGCGGATTCATGGCGCTGCTGCTGTGCGGCATGGAGATCAGCGTCATTTCCCTCATCGGCTTCGTGATGCTCACCGGTATCATCGTTAACAACGGCATCGTGCTGGTGGACTACATCAACCAGCTTCGGCAGGACGGCATGGAGCGCCGCGCGGCCATTGAGGAAGCGGGCGTTACCAGAATGCGTCCCATTCTGATGACCACCATCACCACGGTGCTGGGTCTGGTGGACATGGCGGTACACAAGACCGCAGGCACGTCGCTGATGAAGCCCGTCGCCATCGTATGCATCGGCGGTCTTGTGTACGCGACGCTGATGACGCTGTTCGTGGTTCCCTGCATCTACGACATGCTGAACAAAAAGGAACTGCGCAGCGTCCGGGAGGAGGACCTGAAGCTGCTGGATCTGTAAGCGCATAAAAACTTTCACCCCCCGGCTTTTGCTGGGTGACCGTAAAACAGCGAATGGAGCGCATCAGTACAGATACGCTCCATTTCTCGTACCAACCGGGGCACCCCCTTGGCTCCCCCTTTGGGGGAGCTGTCACCGAAGGTGACTGAGAGGGCATTTGCAACCTAGGGAAGCTCTGATTAAATCGGCAAGAGCTGTGAGCGAGAGATTTTTCGGCCAATCGAGGTATCGAAAACGGCGGAATACTTTGTGTATTTCCCGCTTTCGATACCGAAGAGTGGACGGAAAAGATTCGCTCACGGCCGCAGACGATTTATTCAGAGGTTCCCTAGTATACCCTCTCCGTCCTCGCTGCGCTCAGCCACCTCTTCCAAGGGGAGGGGCAAGGGAGCGGATTTCTTAAGATATGGGCAAATTCCCTTGCTTTTTCCCTCGCCGCATGGTAAAATGTTCTGACGAAACTGATAAAAGGGGGAGTTTGCTTGAAGCGTATCGGGATCGGGCTTTTTCTGTGCATATTGCTGATGGGCTTTTTTGTGCTGCCCGCGTCCGCCGAGAGCGCGGCCTCCCGGGTGGATACCTACTGCACCGTCAGCGCCGAGGGCGACTGTCAGGTGAATATGACCGTCACTTTGCGCATGGAGTATGTCACTACTGCCATGAGTTTCCCCCTGCCCGCCAACGCCACGGGCATTACCCTGAACGGCGCTTCCGTCTCCACCAGCAAGACATCCTCCGCGACCATGGTCGATATCAGCCGGGTGGTCAGCGGCATTACCGGGGAGATTCCCCTGAATTTCAGCTTTACACTCCCCAAGTCCGTGGGCGTTGTGACCGTTGACAAGGAGCGGAAGTTACAGCTGAGCGTCGAGCTGCTCAGCGGCTTTGAGTTCCCGGTGGAGCAGCTGAGCTTTGTCATCACCATGCCCCCGGGAAATATGCCCAACGCGCCGAAGTTCACCAGCATCTACCGTCAGGAGAGCATTGCCTCCGACCTGACCGTCACGGTGAGCAGCAACCAGATCATCGGCGCCAGCAAGACCATTCTGAACGACCACGAAGGCATCACCATGACCATGCTGGTGGATCACAAAATGTTCCCCACTGTCAGCACCTACATCCGGGAGGGCAACCCGGAGATCAAATACATGCTGATCTGCGTGGGCCTCGCGCTGGTGTACTGGCTGATTTTCCTGCGCACGAAGCCCATCGCCCACATCCGCAGCACGACCCCGCCTGAGGGCATTACAGCGGGCGAGCTGGGCTGCCGTCTGACCCTGTCCGGCGGCGATCTGACCATGATGGTGTTTACATGGGCGCAGCTGGGCTACCTGCTCATCCAGACGGACAGCGGCGGAAAGGTGCTGCTGCACAAGCGCATGGACATGGGCAACGAGCGCAGCCTCTTTGAAAACAAGATTTTTGCACTTCTCTTCGGCAGCCGCCAGACGGTGGACGCCACCGGCTATCCCTACGCCAAGCTCAGCCGCAAGGTGTCGGCCATCGTTCCCAATGAGCGGAATATGTACCGGGGCGTCAGCGGAAACATGAAGATTTTCCGGGGACTTTGCTGCGGCGCCCAGATTTTCTGCGGCGTGTGCGTTGCCATGAATATGACCTCCGTCCGGGCGATTCAGATCCTGCTTTCCATCATTCTGGGGGCCTTTGGCGCGGTATCCGGGTGGCTGATTCAGGATATGGCCTACCGCACCCATCTGCGGGGCAAGCTGCCCATGCTGATCGGGGCAGTGTGTATTGCCCTATGGGTAGTGCTGGGGCTGCTGTGCGGGCAGGTCTGGATACCGCTGCTCAGCGCGCTGGGCGAATTCCTGCTGGGTTATTTCGCCGCTTACGGCGGAAAACGCAGCGATCTGGGCAGCTACGCGGCGGCACAGGTGCTGGGATTCCGGCGCTACGCAAAGAAACTTCCCACGGAGGATGTCAGCCGCCTGATGGCCAACGACCCGGATTATTTCTTCAATCTCGCGCCCTTTACGCTGGCGCTGGGGGTCATCAATCCCTTTGCCAGAGCCTTCGGCCATCGGAAGCTGGAGCGGTGCCCGTATCTGGTCACCCGCGCCCGGAACGTCCAGACGGCGGAGGAATGGGCAGGCATCCTGCTGGACACGGCCGACCGGATGGACGAAAAGCTCCGTCAGATGCAGATCGACCGGTGGATACCGGTCCGCCTGCGGCGGAGAAGGAAGTGAAAACCCACGGGTCATTGATTGGGTGTTCGCAATACAGTGAGTGGAGCGTATCGGTATCGATACGCTCCATTTCTCATGTCAACATGCGCTATGTAACGGGGAACAACCCCCTTGGCTCTCCCTCTGGGAGAGCTGTCACCGAAGGTGACTGAGAGGGCGCTGCACCCCGGTTTTCCCTCTCCGGCTTCGCTTCGCACAGCCACCTTTCCCATAGAGAGAGGCAAGGGGTGCACAGCTCATCCCGTGGGTTCTGTGTTATTTCAGCATCTCCCGAACCTGAGCGATGCTCAGCCCCTGCTCCCGGGCGATGGCCGCGATGTCCTCATACTCGGCCTTCTGCCGCTGGACGCCGTAACCGGAGGATATCTTCTGCCGAACCGCGCCGTAGGGAGTGGAAACGGTCTGCGTGCGCCGCTCCAGCGTGTAGCGGTTTTGAAGGCTTTCCCGGATGCCCAGAGTGGTGGTGTGGCGGAAGATCAGCCGCGCCATTTTCTCCCGGTCGCCCGCCCGGCACAGAACGCTTAAGAGGACGCCGGGACGGTTCTTTTTCATGCCGATGGGGGTGGTAAACACGTCCAGCGCGCCGCCGCTCAGCAGCTGCTCCATGGCGAACCCGATCTCCTCACCGGTCATGTCGTCGATGTTGCACTTAAGCTCCGCAATGGCGTCGGTCTGCTCAGAGGTTTCCCCCAGCATGACCCGCAGGCAGTTGGCTTGCGGGAAGTCCTTTTTGCCCATGCCGTAGCCGGTTTTCTGCACCCGCATGACGGGCAAGTTCCCAAAATCGTCGGCAAAGTACTTCAGCAGCGCCGCGCCGGTGGGGGTACACAGTTCACCCTGAACGCTCCCGGCCTGAATGGGCATTCCCTCAAGAAGCAGTGCGGTAGCCGGCGCGGGAACGGGGAGAATCCCATGGGCGCACCGGACGGTGCCGCTTCCCACGGAGACGGGGGACACGATCACCTGATCGGGGCGAATTTCCCGCATCAGCAGGCATACGGCGGTGATGTCCGCAACGGCGTCCATGGTGCCGACCTCGTGGAAGTGGATCTGCTGAACCGACACGCCATGGACGCGGCTTTCCGCCTCGGCGATGAGATTGTACACGGCCAGAACGTCCAGCTTGACCATGGAGGGAATGGGCAGCCTGTTCACGATTTCCTCAATGCCTTCCATGCTGCCGTGAACATGGTCGTGATGATGACTATGGAGGTTCTCGTCTTCCTCGACTCCCGCCACCCGGACGGAAAAATGAGTTCCCGCCACGCCGCATTTGACGCCTTTTTCCGCGCTGACGGTGACGCCGGGGATGCCGAGACCGTTCATTTTCTCAAGAAACGCCGCCCGGTCGGGAAGCAGCTCCAGCAGCGCCGCGGCGAGCATATCCCCGGCAGCGCCCATGGCGCATTCGATGTACAGCGTTTTCATCCCTTGACCTCCATGTGGTTGATCATGTTTGCCAGATACCCCGCGCCGAAGCCGTTGTCGATGTTCACCACCGACACGCCGCTGGCGCAGGAATTGAGCATACTCAGCAGCGCCGCCACGCCGCCGAAGGACGCGCCGTAGCCCACGCTGGTGGGAACGGCGATCACCGGGCATTCCGCGAGGCCGCCCACCACGCTGGCAAGCGCCCCCTCCATGCCCGCGATGGCGATGACCACGCTGGCTTCCATAATAGAATCCATATGGGCAAGCAGCCGGTGGACGCCGGAAACCCCCACGTCGTACAGCCGCACCACCTCGCTGCCCAGCACCTGGGCTGTCAGCGCCGCTTCCTCGGCCACGGGGATGTCGCTGGTGCCGCCGGTGGCGATGACGACTTTTCCGATGCCGTCGGGCTGGGGCAGTCCACCCACAATGCCCACCCGTGCGTCCTTATGGTAGTCCAGTTCCCGTGTGCTGCCGACATAGGCCGCCGCTTCGGGGGACATTCTGGTGATGAGGACGCGTCTCTGGCCGTTGGCGCGCATGGCGTCGATGATGCCGCCGATCTGCTCCGGGGTCTTCCCCGCGCCGTAGATCACTTCTGCCGCGCCCTGCCGCACCTTCCGGTGCAGATCGACCTTGGCGTAGCCGATGTCCTCGAAGGGGGCCTTTTTCAGCTCCAGCATGGCGTCGTCCACGCTGGTTTCCCCGGATCGGACGGATTCCAGAAGCTTTCGGATTTCAGAGTTCATTTGCGCACCTCCAGATTCAGCATAACGCTGTCATAATCTTTGCGGAGTTCGGTTACGATTTTCTCCCGGTTTTCCAGAAGCAGGGGCAGATCGGTCTCCCGCAGCTCCAGTTTCGCGGTATTGCCCACCATGCGGACACGGAAATCCCGGAACCCAAGTCCGAAGAGAAATCCTTCCGCTTTTTCCGTCTGCCTCAGCTTTTGCAGCGTGATTTCCTCCCCGGTGCGTATCCGGGTGGCGAGGCAGGCGTAGGCGGGCTTGTCCCATGTGAACAGCCCGGCTTCTCTGGAAAGACGGCGGATCTCCGCCTTGGTCAGGCCGCACTCCCGGAGGGGAGAGCGAACGGACAGCTCCCGCAGTGCCCGCATTCCCGGCCGGTCGCCGGCGTCGTCGGAGGCGTTGGTGCCGTCCAGCAGCAGCGCAAAACCGTCGCTTTCCGCCGCCCGGAGGATTTGCCGGAACAGCGTATTTTTGCAGTGATAGCAGCGGTCAGGGGGGTTCTCCACAACCGCGCCGCTCATAAGAACGTCCACATGCAGCACCTGCATATCCGCGCCCAGTTCGTTGGCTAAGCGCCGGGCATCTTCCAGCTCAAACGCCGGCTGGAATACGGTGCTCACGTAATAGGCTTTGACCCGGGCGGCGTACCGCTTCGCCGCGTACAGCAGGTACGCAGAATCCACACCGCCGGAAAAGGCAACGGCAACCTCCCGATTCTCGGCAAAAAATTGCTCCAACGTCATATTGTTTCCTCCAGTGCCGCGGAAATCGTTTTTCCCATTATACACGAGAATGTGAATTCTGACAAGTAGGAAGCCGCACAATAGCCTTTTATGGGTTGCTTTTCACAATCGGATGGTGTATACTAAACGCAGTGCCCTTACTAAATAAGAAGAGAGGTATCACTATGCAAGAAACAAAAAACAGTTCCCGGTACAGCACCGTGGCGGGGGCGCTCTTTGCCTTTGGGGGCGTTATGGAGCTATTCCAGTGGCTGCGTATCCTCCGCTTTATGTCGTTCAGTGACTATGTTCAGATGCTGATCTGGGTAGCAAGCTGTGCAGTTCTGGCCTTTGCCCTCCTGACGAAGCGCAGAGACATCTTCCTGCCCGTGGGCTTCGCTCTTGCCGGTATTGCCTGCCTGTTTTACCTGAGTTTCAGCAATGTTCTCCTGCTGCTGGGTAACTGGGGCATGGCATTTTTGGCCGTGGTCTTTGTTACCGACTATCTGCCCCAGCTCCGGGAGCAGATGAAGAAGCTCTGGTTCATTCCTCCTGCGGTCATGGCGCTTGCCACGCTTCTGTCCATCGACAGCGTCCGGTTTTTGTTTTTGGTTTTGGTTTTCCTGAGAATGCTTGTCATATGCGCCGGTACGTTCCTGGCAGCCATGTGGATCGCTTACCCCGAAGGACTCCCTCAGCAGACGGTGAGCGCATCCGCCGAAACCGGAAGCACTACGGCCGCTCCCGCTTCCGAGATTTACTGCGGCCTGGTCAAGCACATTCTGCTACTGCTGTTCACCTGCGGCATCTGGCTGTATATCTGGATTTACCGCGTTACCGGCTACACCAACAATGTGCAGGGTGAAGAAAACCGCAACCCCACCAACAAGCTGCTGCTGTGCCTGTTCGTCCCCTTCTACGTGATTTATTGGATGTACAAGACTGCCCAGCGTCTTGACAAGATGGCGGCGGCGAAGAATATCCCTTCCGATCTTTCCACCCTCTGCCTGATTCTTGCCATCTTTGTCCCCATCATCCCGCCGATTCTGATGCAGGATAAGCTGAACGCCATCGTCGCGCCGACTGCCGCGCCTGCTGCGTATGCCGCTCCCGCTGCCCCCGTCGCTCCCGCTCCTGCGCCCGCCGCACCGGCCAGCGTAAGCGAGGCTGCGGACGACCTGCTGAAGCTCAAGGAGCTGCTGGACGCGGGCATTCTCACCCAGGAAGAATTTGACGCAAAGAAAAAGCAGCTGCTGGGGCTGTAAATTCCATACTTTAAGGCGCGGGGCATCTGCCCCGCGCCTTTTGATAAGCCAAGAGGGAGCGGAAAATCCGCTCCCTCCATGTATTTACTTCTTGATGATCTCGCTGAGCTTCTCGGCGGCGGTGGTAACCGCGTCGCTGACGACGGCGGCAGCCTTGTTTGCCTTGGCGGCGGCCTTCTCCAGAGCGATCTCCTTGGCAAAGTAGCGGTTCAGCATACCCTGCAGAGCCTTGCCGTGGCGGGCTTCGTCCTTCGCCATTTCATGGACGGTGTCGTGGATGGCGTCCAGACCGTTCTTCTTGGCGCAGGCGGCCAGGTCAAACTTGCCCTGGGTGGCGCCGAACTCGCAGTCAACACGCCAGGCCAGATTGTCCTTGGTGGTGGCCTTCATGTGAGGCTCCAGATCCTCGCCCAGCATCTCGGCGAACTTGGCGGCGTGCTCGGCTTCCTCGTGGGCGGCCTTCTCCCAGTACAGGCCGATCTCGGGGTAGCCCTCCCGGTGGGCAATGCGGGCCATGCACAGATACATGCCGACCTCGCTGCACTCGCCCTGGAAGTTGGCCATCAGCTGCTCGAAGATGTACTTCTTGTCTTCCTCGGAGATGTCGGGGTTGTTCTTCACGGTCTTGGCGTAGATGCCGTACTCATGCTCGGCGGCCAGCTTGCCTTCCTCCATGACCTTGAACTTGGAGCCGTCAACGCCGCACACGGGGCACTTGAAGCCTTCGGGGATGAACTCGCCTTCGTAGACATAACCGCAAACGGGGCACACAAATTTCTTCATAATCGATTCCTCCAAAATTAGTTTTATAAGTTATTTGGGCAAATACGCCCGGGATTACAATAAATTACGCCTCTTCCTCGAACAATTCGGGGCCGACGCCGCAGAGGGGGCATTCATAGTCTTCGGGCAGCTCGTCGCCTTCGTAGACGTAGCCGCAGACGGTGCAGACATATTTTTTCATACAGCTTCCTCCTTAGTTTCTGATTTGCAGCCGCGGCACAGACCGGTGAAGGTCAGCTGGCAGCTGTGTACCTGACAGCCGGTGCATTCCTCGGCGGCGCGTCCCAGAGACAGAGGGGCTGCCGTATCGGGAAGGTCAATCACCGCGCCGCAGGCTGTGCAGATGAAGTGGACATGGGGGCGGGTGTCGGCGTCGAAGCGTTCGCTTCCGTTCACCGTACCCACGCTCTGGATCAGGCCCTGACTCCTGAACAGGGCGAGATTGCGATAGATCGTGGCAAGGGAGATGTCCGGGTGTTCCTCCCGCAGCATTTCGTGAACCATCTCCGCTGAGGGATGAAGCACGGTGCCGCGGAGGCAGGACAGAATCGCGTTGCGTTTTTTGAATTGCTTTGTGGCCGCTTCCATAGACACCTCCTTTGGTTTGCTTTATTTAAGAACAATTCTTATTTACATCTGAAGTATAGCACGCAGTACTTCATTTGTCAAGAGCAAAATGAGAATTATTTGCATTTATTTTCCAGAAAAATGCGGCCGCTATACGCAGCAAATCGTCCGCTGACTGTGCGCAGTCAGCGGACGATTCATCACAATTTGGCGATATCGGCGACCAGAGCATCCACCTCGGCCTGCGTGGTAGCCCAGCTGGTGCAGAAACGCACGACTGTTCCCTGCTCCGCGGCCCCTTCTTCCTCAAAGTAGTAGCCCTGTGCCAGCACTTCCTTCTGCCGCTGGGTCAGGATGACAAACTGCTGATTGGTGGAGCTTTCCACCCAGAATGGGATGCCCTTCGCCGCGAATGCTTCTCTGATCTGCATGGCAAGCGCGTCGGCGCGCTTCGTTTTCTCAAAATACTCGCCGCTTTCCAGCATGGCCGCAAATTGCAGACCCATCAGCCAGCCCTTGGCCAGCACCGCGCCGTGCTGCTTCATGTAGGCTTTAAAGCGGTACTGAAGCTTGGGTTCGGTAATGACCAGCGCTTCGCCGAACAGCGCGCCGCACTTTGTCCCGCCGATGTAGAATACGTCCGTCAGCTCCGCGAAATCCTTCAATGTCAGGTCGTTGTCCGCCGCCCCCAGACCGTAGCCCATTCTTGCCCCGTCCACGAACAGGTACATGCCGTATTTCCGGCAGACCTCCCGGATGCTTTGCAGCTCCTGCTTGGAGTACAGCGTCCCCTTCTCGGTGGGGAAGGACAGATACACCAGCTTCGGCTCCGTCAGGTATTCCGGCGCGCCGCCGTCATAATACGCCGCCGCACATGCGGCGATCTGCCCGGCGGTGATTTTCCCGTCGGTGTTGGGAAGCGCGAGGATTTTGTGCCCCGTATTTTCGATGGAGGCGGCCTCGTGGCAGTTGATATGTCCGGTGTCGGCGGCAATGACGCTCTGGATGGGGGACAGCGCCGCCGCGATGACCACGAGATTCGCCTGCGTCGCGCCGGGGACGAATTTGATCAGGGCATCCTCGCGGGAAACCAGCTGCTTGATGACCGTCTCGGCACGTTGGCACCAGATATCCTCGCCGTAGCCCGCGAAACTGTCAGCGTTGGTGGCGGTCAGGGCGCTCAGGATGGAGTCCAGCGCCCCGTGGTTGTAATCGTTGTTGAATCGAATCATGATTTACTCCTTTGTCTCTGCGTTCAGCGCGTCCACCACGATGTCCGGGTAGGGGTTGGCGATCACGGTGCGGTAGGTGTGGTAGATCACCATGCCGGGCTTGCCGTTGGGAATCTTCTTCACCTGCTTCACCGCCGTCACGTCCACGGGGATGTTCTGCCCGCCCCCGGTTTCGGCGTAGTAGGCGGCCAGCTGCGCCGCCTGCGTAACGGTGTCGTCCGGGGGCGTGGTGCCGCCGCAGGAAATGATGACGTGGGAGCCGTGCACCTTGGAGGCATGGCACCAGATGTCGTCCTTCCGGGCAAGGCGGAAGGTCAGCTCGTCGTTCTGGCGGTTGTTCCGGCCGACGTAGATCGGGTAGCCGTCGGTGCTTTCAAACCGCATGGGCGGCAGCTTGGCCTGCTTCATGCGCTTTCGGTCGGTGTCAGGACGGAGATACCCGCCCTCCTGTAACTCCCGGCGAATTTCTTCCAGCTCCCCCTCAGTACCGGCGCGGTTCAGCTCCTCCAGCACGCTTTTCAGGTAGTCCAGCTCCAGCCGCCCCAGCTCCAGCTGCTTCGTCAGCTCCTTCTCCGCGTTTTTCATCCGGGCGTAGTCCTTATAATATTTGGCGGCGTTCTGGTTCGGGGAGAGAATGGGGGAAATGGGAATGTCCACCGGCCGCATTTCTTCGTCGTAGAAGTCCTCGCACTGAACGGTAGTCTGCCCCTTCACGATGCGGTGGAGGTTGGCCGTGAGGATGTCCCCCAGCTGGCGCAAACGCTCCCGGTCGTAGGTGGCTTCCAGCTCCTTTTCCTGAATGGCCAGCTTTTTGGTCAGGCGGCTGCACAGATTCTGAACGGTCTTGCGCACGGCCTGACCCTTCTGCCGCATGGCGTCCTTCTGATCCCGGACGGTGTAGTACATATCCAGCAGCTTGCCAAAGGACTCGGCGCGGCGGCACTCGCCGTATTCCCGGATGGGGCAGAAGGCGAACTGCTTCGGCGTGCCGTCCGGGAGGGCGTAATAATAGGGTGCGGGGTGGCTTACGTGCTCGTGGAAGAACAGCGACAGCTTGTCGGCGGTCGTGTCCACGTCCAGCGAATCGATGCGGGCGTCCGTGCTTCCGGCGGCGTACAGCGCCGCCTCCCGGCACACCAGAGGGGACAGGCCGCCAACGGTGTCCATCAGCCGGTCGGCCAGAACATCTGCGCCGGGGGCAGTGAGTATGTTTACATAACGCTGAACGTCGCCCTCCGGGGAGCTGTCCAGAGGATTCAGCTTTGCAACCGGCTCCGGCGGCTGATACATGAGACCCGGCAGCGCTGCCCGCTTGGCGCTTTCGTCAAGGCCGATGCGCCGCAGGCAGTCCAGAATCCGCCCCTCAGGGGACAGCAGATACAGATTGCAGGTGCGCCCCATCAGCTCGGCTACCAGCGTCTTTTGCACCGGAAAGCCCATCTCGTCGGTGCAGTCGAAGCGGAACGATGCTGCCCGCTCCATGGGGGGCTGGGAAACTTCTGTCAGCTTTGCCCCCAGAAGGTGCTTGCGCAGAAGCATACAGAACATGGGCGGCTGCGCCGGATTCTCCGGAGAAGCCGCCGTCAGATGCAGCCGGGGGGCGGCGGGGTTGGCGGCGAAGAGCAGCTTCTCCCGTCCCTCCTGGCAGCGCAGATGAACGATCACTGTGTCTCTGGCGGGCTGGTGGATTTTCTCCACCCGTGCGCCGATGCACCGCGTGCGGACTTCCTCCAGCACAGCGGATAAGAAAAAGGCATCGAATGCCATGATGCAGTCCTCCTGCTTTGATAGTTTACTCTCCCATAACGGCCTTGAACAGCTCGTTCAGCCGCTGGGTTTTCCCGGCGAGGTACAGTGCGCCGAACAGGGCTTCCAGACCGGTTGCCTTTGCGTACTCGGCGGGGGTGGCGGATTTTGGCACCGCATGGACGTGAGCATTTTTCCCCCGGCGATAGTAGGCAAGCTCCTCCTCGGTCAGCAGGGGCAGCAGCTTGTCCGCGAATTTTGCCTGAGACGTGGCCTTCACCATCTGAATGGTGTCATGGTGCAGCTGCCCTACGGTCTTTTCCCCCTGAGCGCAGAGGTAGCCCCGGCAGAGAATCTCAAACACGCAGTCCCCCATATGGGCAAGCCCCAGATTGGAAATGGCGTCGATCTCCGGCTGGGGCAGGTTCATTTTGAAATAATTTTCCATAGCTTCTCCCGATTGACCAGAAATTGGGCGCAAAGCCCGGTGAACAGCCCGGTCAGAATACTAATGACGATCATCACCGGCAGGTAAACCGCCAGCGACACCGTCCCCGTCAGGGCAATCGCCATGGCCATCTGTCCGACAGAGTGGGCGACGGCGCCCAGACATCCGGCGACCCAGAGCTGCTTTTTCGTAAGAATTTTCCGCAGGGCGATGGTCACGCCGATGGCGCAGACGCCCCCGGCGGCGGAGTACAGAATGGTGCTGAAATTCCCGGCGAACACCGCTCCCAGAAAAACGCGCACTGCCAGCACCGCCGCGCCCTCCTTCGGCCCCAGCACAAACACGGTGAACACCGTCACGATATTGGCAAGCCCCAGCTTCACACCGGGGATGGGAACCGGGAAGGGAATCTGGGCTTCGATCATGAAAATGGTCAGGGCAATGGCGGCCAGCAGCGCCAGAAGCGTCAGTTTTTTCGTTTTCAATCCGGCACCGCCTTTCCACGTGTCCTTATATCCGATACAGCCGTTTCCCGTTTTCCATGGTGGCGGCGCGGACTTCCTCCACAGAAATCCCGCGAATTTCCGCCAGACGCTCGGCCATGCGGTACAGCTTTCCGGGGTCGTTGCGTTTTCCCCGGAAGGGTTCCGGGGACATGTAGGGACAGTCGGTTTCTAAGACGATGCGGTCCAAGGGAATGGCGGCGGCGGTCTCCACCGCTTTCCGGGCGTTTTTGAAGGTCAGAACGCCGGTAAAGCCGATGTACCAGCCCCGGGCGATCAGCCATTTGGCCATTTCCGCCGAGCCGGAATAGCAGTGGAACACCCCCGTGACCTCCGGGAATTCTTCTACAATGCGGATGCCGTCCTCGTGGGCTTCCCGCTCATGGACGATGACGGGCAGATTCAGTTCCTGCGCCAGCGCCATCTGGGCGCGGAACGCCGCCTGCTGACGCTCCCGCGGGATGTCCTCGTAATGGTAGTCAAGGCCAATCTCACCGATGGCCTTGATTTTTGGATTGAGTTTACATAATGTGCGGTATTCTTCCAGAGTGACATCGTTTACCTCGTCGGCAGCATCCGGGTGGGAGCCGACAGCGGCGTAGATATAGTCATACCGGGACGCCAGAGCGGAAGCCGCCCGGGAGGACGTGAGACTGCATCCGGGGTTCATCAGCAGTCCGATGCCCTGCTCCGGAAGGGCGGACAGAAGCGTTTCCCGGTCGGCGTCAAAGGCGCGGTCGTCCATATGGGCGTGGGTGTCAAACAGCATAGGCTCTCCTTACAATAAGCTACTCAATGACGGCCACCAGGCAGCCGTCCATCTCCGTGACCCGGGGATCGTCCAGGGAAAAGTCCGTCTTGTTTGGGTATCCCCGCAGACCCTCCCCGGTGCGCTTGACCTGCGCTTCCTTCAGTACCCAGAAGGTCAGCAGCGCCCGGCGCTTGTCCGGGGCGGCATCAAACTGTACCCTTTCCCTGGGGGACAGGATTTTCTCCGCTAGGGCGAGGTTTACGTTCCGGTCAAGCTCCTCAGCGTCAATGCCAATCTCCCGACGGGACAGGGCGCAGAACGCCCGCCGAGGGGTGTGGGAAATGGAAAAATGCCAGCCGCTGTCGGGGAAATAGGGCTTGCCGCCCGCCGCTATGGCAATGGGCGGCAATTCATGCCCGGTTTCTTCCCGGTAGAGCGCCGCCAGCAGCGCCCGTCCCGCTTCGTGGCCGGTTCGTCCGGCGAGGGCGCAGGACGAGATTCTCACAGCGCGTCGATGATGTCGGATTCCGACGGTTCCTTGGGGCGGCGGTTTTTCAGCCGGTCAACCAGAATGGCGACGCCCACGATCAGCACCAGCAGGCCGCACAGACTGATAACGACCCGGGAGGTTGTCATGGGCAGAGCGATCAGCACCGCGCCGAGAACCGTGGTAATGACGGCGGGAAGAATGCCGTAATGGTACCGGCTGGCGTTCAGAATGTCCTGAACACCCCGGACGACCAGCAGGATACCGGCCAGACGACCCAACCCCGCAGCCAGCATCAGGGGATTGCGCAGAAGCCACGCTCCCACGGCAAAGCAGCAGACGGCGGAAAGCACCTTCCCCAGGGTATCAAAATGCCCGGCGATGGCACTGACGGCGAACACGACGCCCGCGATCAGCAGTACCCAGCCCAGAATCTGCGCCACAAGGGCGGAGGCGGAGTCCGGATGAATCAGCAGGATCAGACCCAGCACCATCAGCAGCACCGGGGTAGCGATCAGACGAATGACGGATAAAATAGTATCTTTCATAATAGAGTCACCTCTCTGAAACTCAGTATACCCCGAATCCGGGGCGGTGTCAATCGGGGAAAGCGGAAATCGGGGGCATTGCCGATATGCACAACGCCCCTCTTTGGATGGAAGACCGTAAAACAGGGAATGGAGCGTATCCGGTGCGGATACGCTCCATTTCTCGTGTCAACATAGGCACCCCCTTGGCTCTCCCTTTGGGAGATGAGGACGAGCGAAGCGAGGACGGAGAAGGTAAATGGGGGTGCAATACCCTCTCAGTCACCTGCGGTGACAGCTCTCCCAAAGGGAGAGCCAAGGGGGTGCGCTGAAAAACGGTGAGCGGCCGGAAAGCGGAGGCAATGCCCTTTATTTTCCCCACTTGGGGGCGTCCCTTGGGAACGAGGGAATGGGGTTTCCTCCGCTGATACCCGGTTTCTCACGCAAAATGCGCGGTTTCCTTCCTCCCTTCCCTAACATCACCTACATCTTGTGATTTTTCCACTTTTTTCAGTCCCACATGATGTGTTTCGACAAAATCTGCGCCGCGGTTGTGCTACTATGATTCCAGGCTCGCGGGACGAAGCCGGATGACTGCCGCCGTGGCGTCGTCCATCTGCTTCCCGCGGCCATGCTCCAGAATTTTTGCTGCCAGCTCCCCAGGCGGCATGTCCGGAGTCAGGTCAGACCGGCGGGAAATCCCCTCTCCATCCACGCCGTCGCTGAGCAATACCAGCGCTTCCCCCCGACGCAGGGACAGCTTCTCTACCGTTTCCCGGCTTTCCGTTACGGAAATGCCCGGCGGTGGGGTGGCTGTCCCTATTTTTTCCGCGCTGCCCCGGCGAAGCAGCCAGCTGGGGGCGGCGCCCCACTTGTATAACGTGGCGTGGCCGGTGTCGAGATAGAGTTCCGCCAAGTCCACCGTGACCGCCCCGGCACTGCCCCGGAGGGCGAGAATGCTGTTGAGGGTGCGCAGGGCGTGGGCGGCGGGAAACCCGGCGGTGAGCATCTGCCGCAGAAGCGATCCCGCCGACTGCCCATCCTGAGCGGCGCCCAGCCCGGTACCCATTCCGTCGCAGAGAAGGACGTAATACCGGCACTCGGGCCCCGGAAAGGCAAGACAGCGGTCGCCGTTGGCAAGCTCCTTGCTGCGGCTGCGGGCGGCGGCCTCGGCGCGAAACCAGGCCCTCGGCCACTGCCCCCGGCGGGGCAGATCGTCGGCAAGCCCCCGCAGGAAATCTCCCAGAAACTGATACTGCTGCACCATCGCCGCCCGGTACTCCGACTGCCGGGCGCTGTCGGCTTTCAGAAGCTTTAATTGCTCCTGCCCTCGGCGAAGCTCCGGGATCAGCCGCCCCGACTTGCGGCATTGGGCTTCCAGCGGGTTTTGCAGCAGCGATACGTCCAGCGACGACTGCTGGGGGCAGCTGTTCCGGGCGGAGCAGCTGCCGCAGGCGCGCTGCCGCACTTTTTGCAGCACGGCGGAAGCGTCAACGGGGGGCGGCGCGGTCTCCAGAAAAAGCTGCTGGGTGACGCCGAGAACCTCCGCCCCCAGCTCCAGCCGCACCTGCGCCAGCCCCGTCTCCCCCCGGCGGCGGGCGGTCTCCGGAGAGGGCGGCATCAGAATTCCCAGCCCGCCGCCGAGAATCAGCCCCGGCAGGGGCGTATAATCCCGAATGCCGCAGATCGCCATTACCACCATGCACGCCGCCCCCGGCGCGAGACAGCGCATCCACTTGCGCTCAAAGGGGATCATGCGGATCACGCCCGCGAGACACAGTACCGCCGTCATGGGAATGTTCGTCACCTGCGCCAGATCCAGCCCCAACCCTCCAAGCACCGCGGCGGGGAAAGCACTGCCAACTGCCAGCGCGCCTGCCGCGAGATACCCCAATCCAAGATAAGGCGTCGGTGAAGCCTGCGCCAGCGCCAGCACCGCCGCGCCGCCCACCAGCCAGTCGGTGACGGCGGTGCGTCTGCGCAGCGCCACGGGGAACAGCAGTCCCGCCCCGGCGGCGAGGACAATCCGCAGGAAATAGACCGGCACCGGCACGGTATCCCGCAGCACCAGCTGGAACAGCAGTCCGGTCAGCGCCGTCAGAAACGCGGAAATGGCAGGGAAGATCAGCGGCTGTTCCTCCGGAATGTGCCGGGCAAGGAGCAGCGCCAGCAGTCCGCCGGAGGCCGACCACACCAGCCCCTGCAATCCCGCGATGCCCCAGAAGACCCAGTAGCCCAGCATGGCCCCCAGACTCATGACCGCCGCGTGCCAGCCGCTCATGGCTAAAATCAGCCCCATCGCCAGCGGCTGAGGGTAATTGCCCAGACTGGCCGCGCTGAGCAGAAATCCGCTGCCGCCGCACAGGAGGACGACCCCTCCTGTGCGGATTTTGGGGTTCAGCAGCAGCCTTTGGCACGTTCGCCGCCCCCGCCGCAGGTACGTTTCCATGGATGCAATCATTTCCACCACAGCCTTTCCTTAGTGATGGGAAAATCCTATCACGCCGAGAAAAATTATGCTGTCGGATTCGCAATGGTGAGAAAGTTTCTTAGGAAGCTCTGGTTAAATTGACAAGCGCTGGCAGCGAGAGATTTTGGCTCCGGGCAAAGCACGGAAAATGGAGGAATACTGTATGTATTTCCCATTTTTCGTGCTGAAGACCGGGGGCAAAAGATCCGCTGTCCAGCCGCAGGCAATTTAATCAGAGTTTCCCTTGCATCGGGGGCGGGATGGGTGTATAATGACCTGTAATTAAGGAAGCTGGAAGGAAATCAATGACGGCCATGGGCAGAGAATTTGAATTGAAATACCGGGCGGATTCCGGGAATATTGCCGCCATCCGGGCAGCATTCGGGGATTTTTCCGAGATCAGGATGGAAACGGTCTATTATGACACTTTGGACGCCGCCCTGAGCCGCCGGCGCTGGATGCTCAGACGCCGGTACGAAAACGGGACCTCCGTCTGCACCCTGAAAACGCCCCTCCCTGACGGCAGCCGGGGAGAGTGGGAAACCCCATGTGACGATATCGGGTTGGCAACGAAAGAGTTATGTAAACTCGGCGCGCCGGAAGACCTGCTGCCCCTGACGGCAGGCGGCCTGACGGAAGCCTGCTCTGCCCGGTTCACCCGTCTGGCAAAGCAGATCGTTCTGGAACGCTGCACCGTGGAGCTGGCGCTGGACGAGGGCACGCTGATGGGAGGCGGGAGGACGCTTCCCTTCGCCGAAATGGAAGTGGAACTGAAATCCGGCGAAGAAGCCGCCGCGACTGCCTTTGCCGAAGCTCTGGCGCAGGAATTCAACCTGACCCCGGAACCGAAAAGCAAGGCGCAGCGAGCCATGGCACTGCTGCATTAAGGACATACAGGAGAGAGAAATATGCCCAAATTTGAGACACTGTTTTCCAAATACGACCGTCTGGTGCTGTTCGACACCGAGACCACCGGCCTAGCCTACAACCGGGACGAGATCATTGAGTTTGCCGCCGTGGTGCTGGAGAAGGTGGACGGAACGCCCAAGGTGGTGCAGGAGTATGACCAGCTGATTGCCCTGTCCCCCGGCGGGTTTGTGCCGCCGAAAATTCAGGAGCTGACCGGCATTTCCACCCAGGATTTGCGGGAGCGGGGACTGCCCAAGACCAGAGTCTGCCGGGACATTGCGGAGATGATTCAGGGCAACACCCTGCTGCTGGCCTACAACGCCCATTTTGATCTGAGTTTTCTATTCTATATGCTTCTGCGGGACGGCGACCCGGCCGTGCTCAAGGGCAAGGACAAGCTGGATTTGCTCACGGTCTACCGCGACCGCCACAGCTACCCCCACCGGCTGTGCAGTGCCATTGAGGTCTACGGCCTTTCCGGCAAGGTGGTCAACTCCCACCGGGCGGTGGATGACGTGCTTGCCACCGTGGCGGTGATGGAGGAAATGGAGAAGGAAAAGAACGATTTGGAGCGTTATGTAAATCTCTTTGGCTACAACCCCAAATATGGCATCGAGGGCAAGCCCATCAGCTCCATTACTTACAAGCCCCAGCCCTATAACCCGGTGAAGCCGCTGTACGAGGCGTAGTACCCCTGTGGAATGGCTGAATGTTTTCGGGCTGGTCATGGTGGCAGTCATCATGATACCCAATATTCTGTTTGCGATGAAGTGCAAGGACGGATTCGTGAACAAATGGAACAACAAATCTGTGGAAACCGTGGAACAAATCGGCAGGTTCGGCTGCTTTGGATTTATGATCATCAACATTCCGGGAACCTGGTTCGGGTGGTGGTCTGACGAAGCGTTTGCCGTATATCTGGTCGTAGATGCCGTGCTGGTCACGCTTTACTGTGTGATCTGGGCGGTTTGTTTCCGGAAAAGCAGCGTTTTCAGAGCGTTGGCGCTGTCCATCATCCCCTCCGTTCTGTTCCTGTTCAGCGGGATTATGAGCCGGTCGATTCTCCTGACCATTGCCGCGGTATTGTTTGCGCCGAGCCATATTCTGATTTCGTATCAAAACGCAAAATGATTTCACCACAGGAGGTAACAATATGCTGAATCCATCCGCCTATGCTCTGGGTGCCAACCGCTCCTGCATCCGGGACCTGTTTGAATACGGCTGCCAGCGCGCCGCCGTTGTGGGACGGGAGAATGTCTACGACTATTCCCTGGGCAACCCCTCCATCCCCTCGCCGAAGGAGGTGGACGAGACGGTGCGCCGAATCCTCGACGACACCGATTCCCTGCTGATTCACGGCTACACCTCCGCCGTGGGCGATTATGCCACCCGCAAGGCCATTTCCGACGATCTGAACGCCCGCTACGGCGTGTCCACCGTTCCGGAGGAATTTTTTATCGGCTGCGGCGCGGCGCCGGAGCTGGTGAGCGTGTTCCGGGCGCTGGCAGTCCCGGGGGCGGAAATTCTGGCGGTCGCACCCTATTTTCCGGAATACAAACCCTTCGCGCAGGAGGCGGGGCTGGAATTCAAGGTCGTCCCGGCGGACATCCCCTCCTTCCAGATCAACCTGACCGCCATGGAGCAGATGATCACGCCCAGCACCCAGGCGGTCATCCTCAACTCCCCCAATAACCCCTCCGGCGTGGTCTACACCCGGGAGACCTATCAGGCGCTGGCGAAAATCCTGAACAGCAAGGCCGCGGAGTACGGCCACCCCATTTACATCGTCTCCGACGAGCCGTACCGGGAGCTGGCCTACGGCGTGGAGGTACCCTTCCTGCCGGAAATTTACCGGGATACCGTCATTTGCTATTCCTATTCCAAGTCCCTGTCCCTCCCCGGCGAACGAATCGGCTATGTGTATGTGCCCCAGAAGGCCACGGACGGCAAGGCGCTGTATTCCGCCGTTGCAGGTGCTGCCCGGGCGGGCGGCCACGTCTGCGCCCCCAGCCTGTGGCAGAAGGTCATCGCCCGGTGCGCCCATCTGCGCCCGGACTTGGAGAGCTACGACCGCAACCGCAAGGCGCTGTACGAAGGGCTGACCCGGATGGGCTACGAAATGGCGAAGCCCGACGGCGCGTTCTATCTGTTCATCAAAGCTCCCGGCGGCGACGCCAACGCATTTTCCGACGCGGCGAAGAAGAAAGACCTGCTGGTCGTCCCCGGCGACGGCTTCGGCTGCCCGGGATATTTCCGCATCTGCTACTGCGTGAGTCTGGAAATGATTCAGAAGAGTCTGCCGGTGTTTGAGGAACTGATTCGTTGCGGAGAGTGGTAAAGCGTTTGCTGTATTGCGATGGAAGGGGAAGTGAAGATTCATGAATTTAGTTCGTGCAACTCAACAGAAATTGAAAATAGCAATTCATTATAACAAAGTGATTGATTATCTCGAAGGTGCTGGGGTGTATAAAATTAATAGTGATCCCAGAGATGTTACTTCCCTTCACGCCTTTAATTTCAGCATAGAATGTTATAATAAACTTGCCGCTAAATACCCTCAATTTGAATTGGACAGACGGTTTTCGGAAGAAATTATTTCAAAATTAAAAAGTGATGAATGTAATGTTTATGATGTTTATTATCTTTTTAACTGCCTTGCTGCCCAATTAAGATTGGAAAAGAATGGTATTGCCTCCTTCGTGGTAGAAGATTCCAAACTTGATGAAATATGTCAATTATTAAGAGGGAAAACGCTTGTTTACCAAGATAAGTTAAAGAGATGTCACGATAAAAAAGGAAAATACTATACAGACGGTATGTTTGGGTATATGCAAAGCGAAAGCAGTCGAGTGTATCACGAGACCGGTAAAAGAATTTTATGAGCCGAAGAAGTGAAAGCAGCAAATTCAGGCCGTTGGTATCCATTTTCATGGACACCAACGGCCTGTTTCCATGCTAATCGGCCAGAAAATCCGGAATGAACCCGGTGTCCGCCGCCCCGGCTTCCTGCGTGAAGCCTTCCAATTCATTCAGATACATCCAACTGAGCACCGCGTCGTATTCCTCATCGGTGACCCGGCGGTCGAAGGGGGCGGGAAGGCCGCCCATGGGCGTGTACTGGCGCATCAGGCTCACCAGCACCTCCCCGGGGGCGAAATTCTCCCCGATCCAGTCCAGCACCCGCAGAGAGTTCTCCACATTTCCGGGCAGGATCAGGTGGCGGATAATAACGCCCCGGGTGACCTTCTCCCCCTCCCAGCGCACCGCACCCACCTGCCGCACCATCTCCCGGATGGCTTCGGCGGCTACGGGAAAATAGTCCGCCGCCCCGGACAGCTGCCCCGCCAGACGGGCGTCTGCGTACTTGAAGTCGGGAAGGTAAATGTCAGCGCACCCATCCAGCGCCCGCAGCGTCTCCACCCGCTCGTACCCGCCGCAGTTGTACACCACCGGCACGGGCAGTTTCGGCCGCAGCGCCGGGAGGATCGTGGGCAGAAAGTGGGTGGGGGTCACAAGATCGATGTTTTCCGCCCCTTGGGCAATGAGGTCTTCAAACAGCTGCCTGAGTCCGGCGGAGTCCGTGGCTTTCCCTACCGCGCCGCCGCTGATGGCGGCGTTCTGGCAGTAGCGGCACCGGAGCGTGCAGCCGCCGAAGAAAACCGCGCCGCTTCCCCCAATCCCTGCCAGCGCCGGTTCCTCCCATTTGTGGAGCATGGCTTTGGCCACGAGGGCGGTATCCGGGCAGCCGCAGAAGCCCCGCTGCCCCGTCGTCCTGTCCACGCCGCACCGCCGGGGGCAGAGATTGCAGTTTCCGTAATCCATATCCATCCCATCCTTTGGGGGTATCATATCAGTTTTTTCGCCTTTTCTCAACCCCGTACTTTACCGGCGTGCGAAAATGTGGTAAACTACAAAAAATAAACTGTCTGCGCCCCTCGCAAACAGCTTTCAGGAAGGGGTAATTGCAATGGAAATCCGATTTGCCGAAACCCGGGACATTCCCGGTATGATTAACTTGCTGCTTCAGGTGGGGGAAGTCCACCACTGCATCCGTCCCGACCTGTTCCGGGCGGGCGCACAGAAATATGACGAGCAGACCCTCGCCCGGATGCTCACCGATGACACCCGTCCCATTTTCGTGGCCGTCGAGGACGGGAAGGTGCTGGGCTACTGCTTCTGCATTTTGCAGGTTCGGAAAAACGACCCGGTGCTTCTGGACGACCGCACACTGTACATTGACGACCTGTGCGTGGACGAAGCCTGCCGGGGCAAGCACGTAGGGCAGGCACTGTACGGCCACACGGTGGCCTATGCCCGGGAGATCGGCTGCCGCACGGTGACACTGAACGTATGGTGCGGCAACGACAGCGCCATGCACTTCTATGAAAAGCAGGGGCTGAAACCCCGGAACATCCACATGGAAACCATTTTGTGAGGAATGCCATGCTAGTCAAAAACCAGATTTACGAAGCCGAAATCACGGACTACACCGCCGAAGGACAGGGCGTCGCCCATATCGAGGGCTGCGCCGTATTCATCCCCAACGCCGTCGCCGGGGAAAAGGTGCGCGTCCGGGTGGAGAAGGCGCAGAAAACTTGGGCGGCGGGAAAAATTGTGGAGATTCTGGAAAAGTCCCCCCACCGGGTCAACCGGGAGTGCGAGGTCGCCAAGCTCTGCGGCGGCTGCGATTTCTGGCACATGGACTACGCCGAGGAGACCCGGCTGAAAGCCCAGCGGGTAAAGAATTGCTTAAACCGCATCGGCGGCGAAAATCTGACGGAAGTCCCCATTCTCGCCGCCCCCGACTGCCACGGCTACCGCAACAAGGCGCAGTATCCGGTGGCGGTGAAAAAAGGACGCGCCTACGCCGGATTCTACCGGGCGGGCACCCACGACGTGGTGGAAAACGCCCGCTGCCGCATTCTCCCCGAGGAGATCGACGCCGCGAAGGACGCGGTGATTGATTATGTAAACCAGTATCGGGTCAGCGTCTACGACGAGACCACCGGCAAGGGGCTTCTGCGGCATATTTACGTCCGCCGGGGCGCGGTGTCCGGGCAGATTCTGGTGTGTCTCGCGGTGAACGGCGAAAAAATCCCCCGGCCGGAAGCGCTCGTCCAGCGGCTGAACGGGATTCCCGGCTTTACCACGCTGGTGCTGTCCGTGAACACGAAGCGGGGCAACGCCGTGCTGGGCGACCGCTTTCTCACCCTCCATGGCCCCGGCTATATTGAGGACACCCTCTGCGGCCTGAATTTCCGCCTGTCCCCCCGGTCGTTTTATCAGGTGAACCACCATCAGGCGCAGCGGCTGTACGAGATGGCGATTTCTCGGGCGGAGATCACCAAGGCCGACACGGTGCTGGACCTGTACTGCGGCGTCGGCACCATCACGCTGGCCATGGCTGGCGCGGCGGGAAAGGTCATCGGCGTAGAGGTCGTTCCACAGGCGGTAGAGGACGCCCGGGACAACGCGGTGCGGAACGGCATCACGAACGCAGAATTTTTCTGCGGCGACGCCGGTCAGGCGGCGCTGGAGCTGGAAAAAAGCGGCGTCAGGCCGGACGTGGTGGTCGTTGACCCGCCGAGAAAGGGCCTGAACGCGGACACCATCGAAGCCCTTCACCGCATGTCCCCCCGGCGCATCGTCTACGTCTCCTGCGACCCCGCAACGCTGGCGCGGGACGTGGCGCTGCTGAAAGAGCGGGGCTACACCCTGAAAACCGCCGCCGCGGCGGACTTGTTCCCGAGGTGCGCCCATGTGGAGACGGTTGTCTTGCTTTCCAAGGGTGAGGTCGACTCGAAAAAGATTCGGGTTGAGTTCTCTTTGGAAGATATGGATATGTCCGAGTTCCAAGATGGAGCAACCTATCCGCAGATCAAGGAGTATGTTTTGGAGCATACCGGGTTAAAGGTTTCCAACCTTTATATTTCTCAGATAAAGAGAAAATGCGGACTGGAAGTCGGCAAGAACTACAATCTGCCGAAGTCCGAGGATTCCAGACAGCCACAATGCCCACCGGAGAAGGAAAAAGCAATCCGAGAAGCATTCAAATATTTTGGGATGATCTAACATCCAGCAAAATGGAGGTTTCTTATGGATAGATTGATTTCTTGTGAGTTCAACATGGATAATGCCTGTGTGGAACTGAAATTTGCAAATGGTAGCATGATTGCGATTAACACCATCGCCGTGGAAAACGAGATTGCCGACAATATGTATCAGCGGTCAGAACTGGACTATCTGATCTACAATGATCCGATTGGATATGCAGACTTGATATTGAACGGTGATCCAGAAACCTATTTGAAAACTGTAACTGAATACAAACCGCTTGATAGCTAACCAACACCTTGCCCGCGGGAGAAATTCTGCGGGCATTTTTTGTATCTTTTCTGTGAACTCTATTGATTTTG
>ERZ773225.1456-NODE-1456-length-28398-cov-5.343683_pt1 | contig 28398 bp, 25 predicted proteins | sample MGYA00580993_ERZ773225 | MGnify/ENA primary metagenome ERZ773225 (study PRJEB29015, sample SAMEA2737748) | human gut metagenome | biome: human gut; feature: human-associated habitat; material: faeces | place: China | collected 2012 ...
TTTGACCATGAATGGCCGTTTTCTTTTCCGCAAGAGGAAAAGAAAATGGGGATTCCATCCCGCATGGTATCACCATGCTTTCCTGTGCGGCAAAGCCGCACATTGCGGTTTATTCCTCGTGCTTGGTGATCTGAATATGCAGCTCATCCAGCTGCTTCTGGGTGACCTCAGAAGGTGCGCTCATCATCACGTCCTGGGCGTTCTTGTTCATGGGGAAGGGAATGATCTCACGGATGCTGTCCTCGCCGGCCAGCAGCATCACCATGCGGTCCACGCCCGGGGCGATACCGGCATGGGGGGGTGCACCGTAGGTGAAGGCGTTGTACATAGCGGGGAACTTGGCCTTCACATCCTCCTCGCCCAGCCGGACCAGCTCAAAGGCCTTGATCATGATCTCGGGATCGTGGTTCCGGACAGCGCCGGAGCTGAGCTCCACACCGTTGCACACCAGATCGTACTGGTCAGCGGTGATGCTCAGGGGGTCGATCTCGCCCTTTTCGGCCTTCAGCAGCACGTCCAGACCGCCGGAGGGCATGGAGAACGGGTTGTGGCAGAATTCCAGCTCGCCGGACTCGTCGCCGATCTCGTACATGGGGAAGTCCACGATCCAGCAGAAGGCGTACTGCTCCTTGTCCATGTGGCCGGGAACGGCAGCGCCCAGGGTCTTGACCAGCACACCGGCGGTCTTGAGAGCGGCCTCCCGCTTACCGGCGGACAGGGCCACGAAGTCATTGGCCTTCAGGCCCAAGGCTTCCACGACCTTCTCCTTGATGGGGTTGACAAACTTGGAAATGCCGCCCACCAGTTCGCCGTTTTCGTCCATGCGGAACCAATAGGCCTTGCCGCCGGACACAGTTTCCACATCTGCCAGCGTCTTGTCGATAAACTTCCGGGTCTCGTGGAAATCGCTGACCTTCACGGCCTTCACCAGATTGCCGTCGGCAAAGGGCTCAAAGCCGCAGCCGCCCAGAACAGAAGTGACGTCCTGCACCCGCAGGTCGATCCGCAGGTCAGGCTTGTCGGAGCCGTAATTCTCCATAGCCTCGGTGTAGGGGATACGGGTGAAGGGTGCGCCGCTGGCCCGGTTGTAAGCGCCGTACTGTGCAAAGATGGGAGGCAGCACGTCCTCCAGAACGGCAAACACGTCCTCCTGCGTGGCGAAGGCCATCTCCATATCCAGCTGATAGAACTCGCCGGGGGAACGGTCGGCCCGGGCGTCCTCGTCACGGAAGCAGGGGGCGATCTGGAAGTAGCGGTCGAAGCCGGAGGTCATCAGCAGCTGCTTGAACTGCTGGGGAGCCTGAGGCAGCGCGTAGAACTTGCCGGGATGGTTCCGGGCGGGCACCAGATAGTCACGGGCGCCCTCGGGGGAGGAGGCCGTCAGAATGGGTGTGGTGATCTCCAAAAAGCCATGCTCGGTCATGGACTTCCGCAGGGCGGCCACCACGTTGCACCGCAGAATGATGTTCTTCTTCACGGCGGGGTTCCGCAGATCCAGATAGCGGTACTTCAGCCGCTGGGCTTCGTCGGCCTCCCGGCTGCGGTTGATCTGGAAGGGCAGCTCGCTGTGCTGGCAGCGGCCCAGCACCTCCACCTTGGCGGGGACGATCTCAATGTCGCCGGTGGCCATCTTGTCGGTCTTGCTGTCACGCTCCCGGACAACGCCCTCCACGGAGATGGTGGACTCTTTGGTGATGGCCTTGAAGGTGTTCACCATGTCCTCGGTCTCCGCCACCACCTGGGTGGTGCCGTAGAAGTCCCGGACCACCACGAAGGCCAGATTGGCGCTGACCACGCGGACGTTCTCCATCCAGCCGGAAATTTTCACCTGCTTGCCCGCGTCACTGAGGCGCAGCTCTCCACAGGTATGAGTTCGATTCTGCATCATATTGTTGCTTCCTTTCCATGAAAAGTGATTTAGAATTGTATAATGAAAATAAGAAATAACGAATTGTATTCATTCAGACGCCTGTTCCCACAGCTCGTGGGCCATTTTCTGCCCGATTTCGTGGCCGTTCTTCATCATCAGCGGCAGCGTGACCCCATGGTCAAAGTCCCGGTAACTCCATGCGTCCACATCGAATTTCAGATGCTCAGACCGCCAGATATCAGTTCCGTTGTCCTGCGCGAAGCTGATAGACATGGTATCTAAATCATCGGTTTCCGGGTATTTGACGTAGGTATCCACGATCCCTTCCAGGAAGGGGAGGGCCTGCACCACCACGTTGAAGGGGGAGCGCCGGAACCGCAATTCCCGAATTTCCGACCAGAGATCGTCAAATTCCTCTGTCCCGGCGGTAAGATTCAAGCGCCGATCCTCATGGCGGTATGTGTTGAAATCCGACAAATACACCTCAATGATGTCCGGCTCCAGCTCCGGATACAGGGTCTCCACCCCCACCGGTCTGGCGTACCAAAGCCCCCAGATCACCAGCAGCGCCGCCAGCAGCAGCGGCAGGTCACGCTTCAGAGTCAGCTTCATAACGGCTCCTTTCTGTGGTTATTCCACGATCACGCTTCCTTTTTCCAGTTCGGCAAGACCGGCCTTGATCCGGTTGATGGTCTCCTGCGTATTCAGTTTGGTCTGCTCGCCGGACTTCATGTCCTTGCAGGCCACCACGCCGACGCTGATCTCGTCCTCGCCCAGGAAGATCACATAGGGGATGGACAGCTTGTCGGCATAGCTCATCTTGGCCTTGAACTTCTTTTGCTCGCAGTGGAGCTGGGTGCGGATGCCCGCCTGCCGCAGCTGGGTGGCCAGCGCGATGGCGGGGGAGAGGTCCTCCGTCATAGGTAGGATCAGCACATCCGCCGGGGCGGTGGGCAGCTCCGGATTCAGCATCCCCTGCTCGCCCAGCACATAGAACAGCCGGGTCAGGCCGATGGAAATGCCCACGCCGGGGAGTTGCTTGTCCGTGTAGAACTCCGCCAGATTGTCATACCGTCCGCCGGAGCACACGGAGCCGATCTCCGGGTGATCCAGCAGCGTGGTCTCATAGACCGTGCCGGTGTAGTAATCCAGACCACGGGCAATGGTGAGATCCACGGCGAAATTCTCCGCAGGTACGCCAAAGTCCGCCAGATACTTCACCACGGTGTTCAGTTCGCTGAGCCCCTGATCGAACATCTCGTTTCTGCCGGTGTAGCCCTCCAGCGCCTTCAGGACCTCTGCATTGCTGCCCTTGATGGCGATGAATTTCAAGATCTCGTCGGCGTCGCTCTCGCTGACGGCGAAATCCTCCACCAGAATGGTTTTTACCTTTTCGGGGCCGATCTTGTCCAGCTTGTCCACGGTGCGCATGATGTCACCGGATTTCTCCGTGAGGCCCAGCAGGGCATAGAAGCCGTTCAAAATTTTCCGGTTGTTTACTCGAATCTGGAACCGCTTCAAGCCCAGGGTGGAGAAGGTCTGATAGATAATGGAGGGGATCTCCGCCTCGTTGGTGATGTCCAGCTTGCCGTCACCGATGATGTCGATATCTGCCTGATAAAACTCCCGGAACCGGCCCCGCTGGGCACGCTCGCCCCGGTACACCTTGCCGATCTGATACCGGCGGAAGGGGAAGGACAGCTCGTTGTAGTGAAGGGCCACATACTTGGCCAGGGGCACCGTCAGGTCAAAGCGGAGGGAGAGATCACTGTCACCCTTCTGGAAGCGGTAGATCTGCTTTTCCGTCTCGCCGCCGGCTTTGGCCAGCAGCACCTCGCTGGACTCGATGACGGGGGTGTCCAGGGGCGTGAAGCCATACAGGGAATAGGTCTTGCGAAGCACCTCCATGATGCGCTCCATCTGCTGCTGGGGCGCCGGGAGAAGCTCCATAAAGCCGGACAGCGTCCGGGGGGTCATTTTTTTCATAAAAATACTCCTTTTCGGGTGATATTACTGAGTTTTCCGCTGAAACAGGGCGTTATAGGATCGTAAAAACTGCAAAAAAACGCTCCCGTCCCATAGCTTTGGGACGAGAGCTTACGCTTCGTGGTGCCACCCAAATTCGGGGCAGACTGCCCCCTTTGGCCTTCTGGTACGGGAAGGGGACCGTGGACGTTTCCGTCCCCGCTCCGCCGCTGTCCTTCCTCCGGGGCAGACGGGATGCTTTCAGCATTGCACCCCTCTCTGTGAGACTGCGTTCCGGCCTACTGCTGCGGCGTCATAGCGGTGTATTCATTTGATAGTAGCCGTTTTCCGGCGATTTGTCAAGCAATGGGCCGGTTGCTGGCGGGATTGACGATCATACGCCAGTCCAGATCACCCCGAGCCAGACCCAGTACCAGCATTTCCGCCGTGGCAATGTTGCTGGCGAAGGGCACATTGTTCTGGTCGCACAGGCGGGAGATGTAACTGATCTCACCGGCCATCTTTTCGTTACTGGGGTCGTTGAAAAACAGTACCAGATCGAATTCATTGTAGGCGATGCGGGCGCCGATCTGCTGGCTGCCGCCGTGGGCATAGGACAGGAAGCAGTGTACCTTTAGACCCGTGGCTTCCGCTACCATGTGTCCGGTGGTGTTGGTAGCGTACAGGTTATGCTGAGAGAGAATGCCGGCGTAGGCGGTACAGAACTGTACCATCAGGTCCTTCCGGTTGTCATGCGACATAATAGCAATATTCATCTGTCGATCTCCTTTCTGGGGTTCTTATCTGATCCGCAGCAGCGGCGCTTTACCGCCCTGCAGTCGAATTGCGATATTTCGGTATGCGCTGGCCGCTCCATTGTAAGAGCGCAGCAAAAGGGGGGTTCCTTGATTCAGGGACACAGGCAGCGCGTCATCCTCCGGTACCACGCCGATGAGGGGCAGGCCTGCCTTGTCCATGGCATCATCAATGGTGGCGTGCATACTGTGCAGCAGCTTCTTCCGCACCCGGTTCACCACCAGATGCAGCCGACCGGAGCCGAACTGCCGCAGTTCCATCACGGTATGCTGCGCATCCCGCAGGGAAGAGGCATCCTGCGTGGTCACTACCACGCAGCGGTCTGCACCGCAGACTGCCAGCCGGAATCCCAGTCCCAGCCCTGCCGGTGCGTCCAGCAGACAGAAGTCAAACTGCTGCTGGATCTTTTGCAGCATCCGCCGAAAGTCCTCCTCCGTCACGGCAGGCCCCCGCATTCGCACAGGCGCCGTCAGCAGATAGAGATTGGGAATACTGGGATTCGCCACCACAGCCGCTTCCAGCGGGCAGCGGTCCAGCGCCACATCGGAGAAATCCATCAGCGCCCGGTCCGTCAGACCCAAGGCCAGATCCAGATTCCGCAGTCCGATGTCGCAGTCCACGCACAGCACCCGCTTGCCGCTCTGGGCCAGCGCGGTGCCGACTCCGGCAGTCAGGGAGGTCTTACCGGTGCCGCCCTTGCCGGACACTACCGCGATACATTGTCCGCTCACGACACCACCTCACTTTCAAATGCCAGTATCCTTATTATAACGGATTCTTTTTGATTTTTGCAAATGGTCTGGGATATTTTTTTGGTGTTTCGGCAATTTTTTTTATAAAAATCACCCGATGGACCACCTCTGTGCCGGGGATCTGGTAGTCGGCCGTCCGCTCCACCTGTCCGCCTAAGGTCTTGATAGCCTTTTTGGCGGATTCCAGTTCCTCATCGGACTCCACGGACTTCATGGACAGGAAGTATCCGCCCGCCTTCACCAGCGGCAGGCAAAACTCGCATAGCACACTGAGATTTGCCACGGCCCGGGACACGGCGAAGTCAAAGCTCTGCCGGTGTGCCTCGGCAAATTCCTCCGCCCGGGCGTGAACACACTGCACGTTCTGCAATCCCAGCTCGTTGCAGACCTCCTGTAAGAAGGTGATCCGCTTGCCCAAGGAGTCCAGCAGCGTCATGCGGATGGACGGCTCCAAAATTTTCAGAGGCATACCGGGAAAACCTGCCCCGGTGCCTACATCCACCACGGTTTTGTCCTTGAGGTCCGCCAGCGTCAGCAGCGCGGCGCTGTCCAAAAAGTGGAGGGAAGCCACATCCTCCGGGTCCGTGATGGCGGTGAGATTCATCACCTTGTTTTTTTCCAGCAGCAGTTCTCCGAACCGCAGCAGGGAGGGGGCGGCGTCATCGCCCAGCCCCAATTCCGCCAGGCCTTTTCGCAGATGAGTTTCCATCATTTCTTCTCTTTCAGCAGATCCCGGATCTCCGTCAGCAGCTTTTCCTCGTTGGAGGGCTCCGGCGGGGCGGGTTCTTCGGCAGGGGCTTCCTCCTGCTTTTTCAGCTTGTCGTGGAAGCCGTTGATGGTCTTGATCATCAGGAACACCGCAAAGGCGATGATGAGAAAATCCAGAATCGTGGCCAGGAAGCTGCCATATTTGATGGCAACCTCCGTAGTGGGATCGATCACCCCGTCGGCTCCGGCCACAGCGGCCTTCAGCACGATCTTCCAGTTGGAAAAATCAACGCCGCCGGTGAGTACGGAGATTAGGGGCATGATGACGTCATTCACAAGGGAAGTGGAGATCTTACCGAACGCACCGCCGATGATGACGCCGACGGCCATATCCATCACATTGCCTCGGGCGATAAAGGTTTTAAACTCTCCCATGAAGCTTTTTTTCTTTTCGGGTGCGGACATAGGAAGAACCTCCTTTTGGTCGAAAAATCTTGAAAGCTGAAACCGTTGCGCCGCAAGGGTTTCAGAACGCAGACCGGAATGGAGACGTTTTCAGGACCTAAAATGATCCCACCCATGGTCTCCGCGGTCTGCTATGGGCTGTATCGGCCTACTACGAATTGTATTATTCTATTCAAATAATACAATTCGTAGCTTTTGGCCGATTTCTTGTTTTTACAGGGCTGTGAGAAGAATTTACTTCTTGGTCGGGACCAGAACCTTGGTGCCGCCCATGTAGGGCCACAGGACCTCGGGAATCTTCACGGTGCCGTCCGCCTGAAGGTTGTTTTCCAGGAAGGCGATCAACATACGGGGAGGTGCCACGCAGGTGTTGTTCAGCGTGTGGCAGAGCTGCATCTTGCCGTTTTCATCCTTGTAGCGGATGCGCAGACGGCGGGCCTGGGCGTCACCCAGGTTGGAGCAGGAGCACACCTCAAAGTACTTCTGCTGACGGGGGGACCAGGCCTCAATGTCGCAGGACTTCACCTTCAGGTCGGCCAGATCGCCGGAGCAGCACTCCAACTGCCGCACGGGGATGTCCATGGAGCGGAACAGCTCCACGGAGAAGTTCCACAGCTTATCGTACCACGCCTTGGAGTCCTCGGGCTTGCAGACCACGATCATCTCCTGCTTCTCAAACTGGTGGATGCGGTACACGCCGCGTTCCTCAATACCATGAGAACCCTTCTCCTTGCGGAAGCAGGGGGAGTAGGAGGTCAGCGTCTGGGGCAGTTTGTCGGAGGGAATGATTTGGTCGATGAACCGGCCGATCATGGAGTGCTCGCTGGTGCCGATCAGATACAGGTCCTCGCCCTCGATCTTATACATCATGGCGTCCATATCCGTCTGGCTCATAACGCCCTCCACCACGTTGCCGTGGATCATGAAGGGGGGGATGCAGTAGGTGAAGCCCTTGGAGATCATGAAGTCCCGGCCATAAGCCAGCACAGCCTCGTGGAGACGGGCAATGTCACCCAGCAGGTAGTAGAAGCCGGAGCCGGAGACACGGCCGGCGGCGTCCATATCAATGCCGTCAAAGCTCTCCATGATGTCGGTGTGATAGGGGATGGGGAAGTCAGGCACCTTGGCCTCGCCAAAGCGCTGGACCTCTACGTTGGCGGAATCGTCCGGGCCGATGGGCACGGAGGGGTCAATGATCTGGGGGATCTGGAGCATGATGTGGTGGACCTTCTCGTCCAGCTCAGCTTCCAGCTTTTCCAGAGCGGCCAGCCGCTCAGCCTCATCGGTGACCTGTTTCTTCACAGCCTCGGCCTCAGCCAGCTTGCTGGGGTCCTTCTTGGCCTGACCCATCAGCATACCGACCTGCTTGCTCAGGCGGTTGCGGTCGGAACGGAGCTGGTCTGCCTCCTGAATGTTGGCCCGGCGCTGGCTGTCCAGCTCGATGACCTCATCCACCAGAGGCAGCTTCTCGTCCTGGAACTTCTTCTTGATGTTTTCCTTCACAATGTCGGGATTTTCCCGGATAAACTTAATGTCGAGCATAGTTCATTCTCCTTGATCGAAATAATTGTAATGATAATGTTTACTTGTTTAAGATCGCTTCTTTTAATTCCTGATACCGCTGGGCCGGAGGCGTAACGCCTTCCGTATTGGTGCTGGGCAGAAGCTCGTCCAGATGCTGGTCGCTGATCTCCTGAAGGGTCAGGAGGCAGCCATCCAGATTTCCGGTGAGATACTCCTGCTGAAGATTGTAGAGGGCCATCAGTGCCTGAGACGTTTTCTCCAGATCGGAGATGCTGTCGGAAATGACCTTCAGCTCCTCCTTGGCCTCATCTCGTTCTGCTTCTGTTTCATCCAGCCGCTTCTGCAGCTCGATGATCTGCTCCTGTGTTGCCTGGATCTCCTGAATGGCGGAGACAGAATTCTGCAATTGTCCCAGTGCCTCCGCGTTGCTCCGCTGATGGGACAGCATGGAGAGAAACATCAGCAGAAATGCCGCCAGGAACAGGATCAGAATATAGATGATAACGGGCTTCTTGCCGGTTTCCGGCGTTTCTGAGGATGCGGGCGTCACCTCGCCTCCGTCAGCTCGTTTTTCAAATTTCATACCTGAGGTCCTTTCTTTAATTGTGAGACCTTGATGACAGCCAAAGCGTCCAGCAGGTCGTTCAGATCGTCCACGCCGTAATATTCCAGTTCAATCCGACCTTTTTTACGGCCGGGAACGATCTTCACACCGCGGCACAGACGGGCCTTCAACTCATTTTGGGCCTCTGCCAGATAATCCACCTCGTCAGGGTCCTTGGCCTGCGCCTCTTTCTTCTCGGCGGAAAGTCGTTTGACCAGAGCCTCTGTCTGCCGGACGGAAAGCCCGCCGCTGACAATGGCGTTGGCCGCGCTTTCCTGCAGGGAAGGGGAGAGGGGGACCAAAGCCCGGGCGTGACCGGCGGAGAGTTTGCCCTCCTCCACCAGCTTTCGGACGGAGGACGTCAGTCCCAGCAGCCGCAGGGCATTGGTCACGGCGCTGCGGGATTTGCCTACCCGCTGGGCGGCTTCCTCCTGGGTCATGTGGTAGGATTCGATCAATGACTGAAAACCGGCGGCTTCCTCCATGGGATTCAGGTCCTCTCGCTGGAGGTTTTCGATCATGGCCAGCTCGGCTGCCTTGCGGTCATCGGCCTCGATCACGATGACCGGAACCTCCTGTAAGCCCGCCAGCCGGGCTGCCCGCCAGCGGCGTTCTCCGGCAATGATCTGATAGTAGCCGGATGACAGCTTTCGCACGGTTAACGGCTGAATGATGCCGTGCTGTGAAATGGAATCCGCCAGTTCCTGGAGAGATTCATCATCAAAGCGCTTCCGGGGCTGTGATGAGCAGGTCTCCACCTGTGAAATGGGAAGTGACAGACTGCCGCTGGACTCGGTTTTCATCACATCGTCGCCTAAGAGGGCGCCGAGTCCTCTGCCGAGACCAGAGGGCTTTTTTGATGCCATAGAAACGCTCCTTTCTACTGTTTTTTCAGGAACTCGACTGCGAGTGCCTGATAGGCCTCCGCACCGCGGGAGGTGCGGTCATAGGCCGTGATGGGCTTTCCGTGGCTGGGCGCCTCAGAGAGCCGGACGTTCCGGGGGATCACTGTGGCGTAGACCTTGCCGGGGAAGTAGTGCTTGACCTCTTCCGCCACCTGCATGGCCAGATTGGTGCGCCCGTCGAACATGGTCAGCAGAACGCCTTCCAGCGCCAGCTTCGGGTTCAAAGAGCGCCGCACAATGCGAACCGTGTTCATCAGGTCGCTGAGACCTTCCAGAGCGAAATACTCGCCCTGAACCGGAACCAAAATGCTGTCAGCAGCACAGAGGGCGTTCAGCGTCAAAAGCTCCAAAGACGGCGGGCAGTCAATGAAAATGAAGTCATATTCCGCCGCCAGCTGGTCCAGCGCGCCCTTCAGAAGAAATTCGCGGCGGTCCATGCCGATGAGCTCAATGCCGGCGCCGGCCAGTGCCTTGTTGGAGGGAAGTACGTCTCCGTATCGGGTGTGCACCACCGCGTCTGCGGCGGGCACGTCGGAGACCAGCACCTCGTAAATGCCTTTGGAAACGGTTTTGTCCACGCCCATGCCGGAAGTGGAATTGGCCTGTGGGTCAAAGTCGCAAAGCAAGACGCGCTTGCCCTGCTCCGCCAGTGCTGCCGCCAGATTGACACAGGTGGTGGTTTTGCCCACGCCGCCTTTTTGGTTTACGATGGAAATGATTTTTGCCACAGGCCACCTGCTTTCCGGGCCACAGCCCTGTTTGATGCACGGCATAAGTGCCGTGGAGCATTGCGGTGCAATGACTCAGCAAATAGTATTATAACAAGGAGCCTGCGGTGTTTCAAGGCGTTCCTGTAAAAAAATGCGGTTTTGCAGTATTTTTTATAAAAACAATTTTTGGGAAACTCAGATTCTACTGGTTTCACGTGAAACATTTTGTTGGCGGCGGCTGTAAAGGAAACTCCGCTGACAAAAGTCAGCGGAGTTGTTTCACGTGAAACATGAAGCGGAAGCGAGAGTGCTTCACGGCAGATCGGTTTGCAGTAGCAATCCGCTGCGGGGCGGCAATGTCAAGGAAATTGCATTGTCAGTTGGGATGAAGCGCTGACCGGTAAGCAGATCCCGGGCAGGCGGAGCAGACCAGGGCAGCAATAAGGCCTGAGACACATCAGCGGCATTGACCACGGTGGTCAGAAGCTGACCATCCAGCTCCCGTGCAAAGATCAGCAGGGGACCGGAGGTCCAGATCCAATGAAGAACGCCGGCTTGCAATGCCGGGAAGGAGCGCCGGAACCGGGCCAGTTCCGCAAAGTGCGCTTTGAGATCAGTATCTTCCTGCTCCCAAGGATAGCCGGCCCGGTTAAAGGGATCTTCCCAACCCTCCATAGCAGCTTCATCTCCGTAATAGACGGTGGGCGCGCCGGGGAAGGTAAAGAGGATCAGTGCCGCCAGCCGCAGCCGCTCCAGACCAATCTGGCGCTGGGCGGGGGAGAGGCAGTACACTGCCCGGTCTGCCTTGCTGTCCGGTACGTTGTCTGCGCCTAAAACAGTAAGGATGCGAGGGGTATCGTGGGTGCCAAGGAAGTTCATCAGGGAGAGGAATGCCTCCGGCGGGTAGTTTTCCCGGAGGGCTTCCAGCGTTTCCCGGAAATCGTCAGCGTCTCCACCCCGCAGGTAAGCGATGAGCGCCGTGCGGAAGGGGTAGTTCATCACGCCGTGCAGCTCGTGGCCAAGCAGATAGCGCCGCCGCTGGGAATAGGCCACCTTGGTGGTGGCGTCCTCCCAGACTTCACCCAAAAGGAAGCTGTCCGGGGCGGTTTCCTCCATAGCGGTACGAATTTCGGCAATAAAGTCATCCGGCAGCTCATCGGCTACGTCCAGCCGCCAACCGGAGGCCCCGGCCCGGAGCCAGTGACGCACCACGGAGTCCTGTCCCCGGATGATGAAGTCCCGGTAGTCCGGCTCGTTCTCCTGAACAGCAGGCAGCGTCATGATCCCCCACCAGGCATCATAATCCGTAGGCCAGGGATGGAAGGAAAACCAGTTGAAATAAGGGGAATCGGTGCTTTGGGCCGCGCCTACGCCGGGATAGAAGCCGTCGGCGTTGAAGTAGCGGCTTTGAGAGCCGGTGTGGTTGAATACACCGTCTAAAATCACCCGGATGCCACGCTGTTTCGCTTCCCGGCAAAGGCGGCGGAAATCCTCCTCGGTGCCTAACATAGGGTCGATGCGAAGGTAGTCGGCTGTGTTGTAGCGGTGGTTGGAGGCGGATTCAAAAATAGGATTCAGGTACAGCACGGTGACGCCCAGAGCGGCCAGATCATCCAGCTTGGCGGTGATGCCATTGAGAGAGCCGCCGAAAAAGTCCCGGTTTCGTACCTCGCCGTCTGGGTCCGGCGCCCAAACGGGCTGGTCGTTCCAATTCTCATGGACCCAACGGTTTCCCACCAGACCGGTGGGGTCCGGGAGGGAAAGACGGCAGAAGCGGTCCGGGAAGATCTGATAGACCACACCGCCGCCAAACCACAGAGGGGTGGCCGTTTTCTCGTAGACGGTGAGCTGCCAGCTTTGGATCTCCCCGGTCTCCTGCCAGCCGGATTGATCCAACAGGGCCGTGGAGCCATCGGAGCGGATCAGGCGGAAATGATACCAGAGCAGCTCCGGTTCTGAGGGGGCGGTGAGGACGCCGGTGAAGCGGGTACGCTCACCGTCCACAGCCTCCGGCAGAAGCTCCATCCGGATCTCTTCACCGGAAAATTCCCGCCGCGCCACCAGGACACAGCGGGAATAGCCATCCCGGGTGAGGGGACGGACATGAAACATGACCTCGCTGCCGCAAGGGACAGCACCGTAGGGCTTTTTGCAGAACTCACTGCGGGAGTCGAACACAAAGGGATCACGCATGGGAGAGACCTCCGAATCAAGGAATCAGTTGATTTTCCGGGAGAATGGACGCAGTGTCCTCCCGGTCAAAGTAAGCGTTGATAATGTCCACAGCGGTGGTGGCCAGAACCGCGCCGGCGTCAGCCTTTTCCAATACCAGAGCCACGGCGATCTCCGGCTCGTCATAGGGTGCGAAGGCTACGAACACGCCGTTTTTCATGGAGCCGCCGATCTGGGCGGTACCGGTTTTCGCACCGGCGGAGACCACGCAGTTCTGGAAGGGACCGGCCACGGAGCCGCCGTTGGTGGTGTAGCCCAGCATACCTTTTTTCACAGCTTGCAGGGTGGAATCGCTGATGTTCAGGGTGTTGAGGGGTTCTGTGTCGCCAGTGGCGATGATCTCAGAGTTGTCATAGGATTTGACACTTTTCAGAAGATGGGCGGGGTAATGCTTGCCGCCGGAGACAAGAGTAGCAATGTAGTTGGCAAGCTGCAACGGGGTATATTCCTGATTGGCCTGGCCGAAAGCTGCCCACGGGGCCTGATCCTGGCCGCTTTCGTTGACGGCCTGTCGGCCTGTGCTTTCACCGACCTCAATGCCGGTGGGCTCGCCGAGGCCCAGAGCGGAATAGTATTCGTTCAGTGTGTCCAGTCCCATGCGGTAGCCCATTTCCATGAAATAGGTGTTGCAGGAATTGGTGATGGCGCTGGTGACGTTCATTTTGCCGTGTCCGCTGCGCTTCCAGCAATTCGTTTTGTTTTCCCAAGTGGCACTGGGGTATTTCCAGTAGCCGGGATCAAAAATGGTCTCGGTGGTGGTGGTGACACCGGATTCCAGCGCCGCCACAGCGGTAGCGGGCTTCAAGGTAGAGCCGGGGGCGTAGGTGCTGTTGGTGGCGCGGTTGGTCAGGGGCTTGGCGGGATCGTCCCGCAGCTCCGCAAAGTCCTTTCGCCAGGTGGAGAGGTCATAGGAAGGGCAGGAGGCCAGTGCCAGAATTTCGCCTGTACCGACTTTGACCACAGCGGCGGCGGCACCCCGGCTGTCCAGATGGTCTTTTTGGTTCAACTGGGCTACTTTAGCGGCCAAAGTGTCCTCCACCGCCTGCTGGAGCTTGAGATCCACCGTCAGCTCCACGGTATAGCCGGAGCGGGGCTCTACACTATAATATTCACCGGTGATCTTTCCGTCGCTGTTGACAGAGATCATTCGCTTGCCATCCGTACCCCGGAGGTAGTCCTCAAAGGCGGCTTCTGCACCGGAGAGGCCGATGGTGTCATCCATCCGGTAGCCACGCTCCTTCAAATCATCGGTATAGTCGGAGATGCCGCCCACGGTGCCTAAAATATGGGCAGCGTAGGTGGTGGCGTACCGCCGGGCGGAGGAGCGGATGATCTTGGCCCCCTGAAACTGGCCGTCGCTGATGAGGGAGCAGAAGGCCACGTCTACGTTCTGCGCCAGAACATAGGCATTGTTGTTGGCACCCAGCTTCCGCAGCTTCAATTCGTACCGGACACCCAAGATCAGGCGGGCGTCGCTGTCGGAATAATTGTCGGAGAGCTTCATATCCTCCCGCATCCAGTCGAAGAGCTTGGCGGGCGTGACGCCAGCGTTCAGCAGGAGGGAATTGGTCAGCGCGGCGCTGTTGGTCTGCTTCAAAAGCTCCGTATCCTTGGCGGTGGCCGGGTCCAGAGCAGTTTCACCCTCCTTGGGGGGCTTCAGCAGCTTCGGGTGCTGGCGGACATAGGCGGCCAGCAGCTCCCGTGTGGGTTTCAGGTCCCGGAGGTAGGAGAAAAAGCGGCTCTTCTGCGTGTCGGTAAGGGTATCTATGGTGAAATGGGCCGCGCCGTCCAGGGAGAGGGGGAGGTTATCCTCCCAAGTGACCCCCTGATCCCGGCAGAGAGTGACCAGACGGAGGATGGCGTCATTCTGGTTTTCACCGGGCTTCAAAAGAGAGGCGTCAAAGGTCAGGCTGTAAGTGGATTGGTTGGTCACAAGGGCCCGGCCGGAGCGGTCAGTGATGATGCCCCGGGAGGCCTCCACATTTTCCATGCGGGTGATGGTCTGAATGGATTTGGCCAGATATTCCTCGTGGTGAACAACCTGGGTATTGAAAAGGACCACCAGATAAATGGCCAGCACTGCCAGCGCCATGGCAGCCATGACGCGGAATCTGGTGAGTTGGGAGGGGCGTTGGTTCATGATTACCTCCGTGGAAAGTCCTTAATCGTCAACATGAACGCGGAGATAGACCCGGCGGAACAGCCAGGTCATAGGCAGGCTCCACAGCAGGGAGGCGCACAGCTCCCGCAGGGTCACGGACATGGCCGCACCCCATGCGGGATGGCCCTGAGCCCAAAGGACAATGCAGTGGAAGATGCCTGTCAGCAGATAGGCGGGCAGGGCCGCGGCGGCAGAGCAGAGATACCCGGCTGGGATCAGACTCTGGGACAGCAGTCCGGCGGCGAGGCCCACAAGGGGGAGAATCAAGGTGTAAAAGCAGGGAATGGAGGAGGGGAGCAGCAGGTCGCAGAAAACGCCACAGGCAAGGGCGTAGACCGTGCCGGCGGCGGGGCCCTCAAAGGTGGCGGGGAGGGCGGCAATCAGGGGATAGAGAAAGGGGATAACGCCCCAGATGGTCACACGCTGGAGAAAAGCGGCCTGAACAACGGCCCAGACCAGCCCGGCCAAAGTGTACAGAGTCCATTTAAAAATCGTGGCGCTGCGGGCCAGCAAGGGGAATCCCTCCCTTCTGTAATGGTGAATGAACGGTAAGCGGTCAGCTTACGATCTCAAAGGATTTGATGATGCACACCTCCGTGAGACCGTTCAGGTCCGCAGCGGGGGTGAGGATGGCATAATTAGAGGTGTCGGAATCGTCGGCCCGAAGCTCGGAGACAGAGCCGATGACCAGATCCGGGGGCAGATAGCCGCCCAGACCGGAGGTAACTACCAGGTCGCCCTCCAACAGCTGGCAGGAGGCGGGGAGGGAGTCCAGCTTCAGCTTACCGTCGTCCATCAGGGCGAAATCGCCGCCGGCAATGCCGATGTCCTTGGTGCGGTAGACACGGGCGCCTAAGGAGGTGTCGGTGTCGATCACAGTCAAAACCGTGGACCAGTCGTGGCCCGCTTTGCTGATGCGGCCCACCAGGTTGCCGTTTCCGTCGATAACGCAGTCACCTAACTCTACGCCGTGGGCCGTGCCCTTGTTCAGCGTCAGGGAGGCGGTCCAGTTGGTAACACCCCGCTCCGTGACGGTGGCGGTCTCGAAGTCGCTGAGGTCCCGGCGCTGCTGACGCAGATCCAGCAGGTCCCGGAGAAATACATTTTCCTGACTGGCGGCCTCGCCTTGACGGACGGTGGCCTCCATTTCCGCGATCTGCTTTTTCAGGGCCTCATTTTCCGCTTTCAGGGCGGTGACGTCCTCATAGTAATTCTGCTTGTCGGTGAACCAGCCGGATACGGAGGTGCAGACTGCCCGAAAAGGACTGGTAATGGTGTTGGCCAGATCCACCAGCGGGGAGGCGTTGGTGCTGAAATAGGACAGCAGAGCCAGCGCCACGGCGATCACCGCCCCGGCGAAGAGGATCCATAATCCGTGATTCTTCAGAAAATCCTTCAAGGAAGTTCTCCTTCTAAAAAGTTAAAACGCAATCGATTACAATAACTTAATGCCAAACTGAGCCAGCATCCGGCTCAGACGCAGGACAGGCAGGCCCATGACGTTGAAGAAGTCGCCCTCCAGACGCTCCACCAGCAACGCGCCCTTGCCCTGAACACCGTAGGACCCTGCTTTGTCCATAGGTTCGCCGGTGGCAATGTAGGCCCGCAGCTCGGATTCCTCAGCGGGGCGGAAGATAACGCCGGTGGCTTCGCTCTCCGTCAATACACGGTCTCCCTGACGGACGGTGACGCCGGTGCAGACCGTGTGGCGGCGGCCCTGCAGCGCGGTGAGCATCCGCAGCGCGTCGGCCTCATCCTGAGGCTTGCCCAGACGCTGGTCATCCAGAAACACCATGGTGTCGGCGGTGATGACAATCTCCTCCGGGGTGCAGAGCTTGGCGGCGGCATCCGCCTTTTCCCGGGAGATGTATTCCACGATCTGCGCCGGGGTGAGACCCGCCGGGTAGTGCTCGTCCGTCTGGGGCACCCGGATGTCAAAATCCGTGATGCCGATGCGGTTCAATAATTCCTGCCGCCGGGGGGAGCCGGAGGCCAAAACGATGCGAGACATGGCGGCCCTCCTTACTTGCCGGTGGAGCCGAAGCCGCCCCGGTCGGGACCGGTGAGGTGCTCCACACGGGTAAAGACGAGAGGGGGCTGGTTCTTCATAATGCGGAACTGGGAAATACGGGTGTTCTTGTCGATGTGGACATCCCGTGTGGCGTACATGGGAACGCGCCACTGGTCATTGTCTCCCCGGTAGGTGTAGTCCACCACACCCATGGAGTTGGCTTGCAGCAGACCGTAGTTCTTAAAGGTGGAGCTGCGGGGCACCACATGGGCCTCATAGCCCTCCGGCAGCTCGATGGCGACGCCCAGAGGGATCAGGCGGAATTCTCCGGCCTTCATGTCCACATCCTCGGCGGCGTGGAGGTCGATCCAGTCGGATTTGCCTGCCACATAGCACAGCTCGTCGATGCCGTCCACAAAATATTTTACCTTGATTTCTTCCATGTAAAACTCCAAAATCGAAAACAAATAGTATTATAAAGTATATATTATACAAATAGAACTGAAAACTTGCTGAAAAAGCGGGAAATTTCCGGTGAGACTCTGCCGCTGGGTCAATCCACGCCGCGATAATAAAGCCCTCGTGTGAAGGGGCCGGAGGCGGGGGCACCGGTCTGGTAGGCCTGGAAAATGTCCGCACATTCCGCAGGTGCTTCCGTGGTGAACCGCAGGCGGGCATAGGTCAGGCCACAGTGCTTCCACTCGGGCTTGTCCGCCAGCCACACCGGCGCACTGTTCTGGATCTCCGTCCGGTGGCCGTAGGCCGGGAGCAGCGGGAACTTTGCCCCGGTGCGGTCCTGAAGATCGTTTGGCTTGCGGCAGGGAGCCTGCTGGGGGACGGCGTCACCCGCTTCGGACAGGTGACAGCCGGTTTCATTCTGCACCAGACAGTTTTCCGTGATCATCAGGGGCAGTCGGCCGTAGACGATGGCCTCTGCCGGGATCAGCTTTTGGATGTCCCGCATCTGTGGGAACCGCAGCTCGAAGGACAGGCAGGCGGAGGAGAGCTCCTTGCGCCGGAGATAGTCCAGAGAGCGACTGTTGAACACGTTGAGGCCGAAGTCACCGCAGATAGTCAGTCCCGCGTCCCGCAAAAGGGGCAGATGGCCGATGTTCCCCGCCAGAGCAGAGGTGACGCCCAGCTTTTTGGCGTGAGCCAGCCACGTCCGGAGCTGGGGTTCATTTCGGTCCCGCCAGACACGGGGAAGAATGGCGCACCACTCCCCGGCAAAGTCCGGCAGCGCGTCCCGCTCCGCCAGCAGCTCCAAGGGGAGGTCGATGTGAGCGGGGGCCAGGGGCAGCAGCGCTTCTGCCTGAGGCCAGGAGGTGACGGAAACGGTCAGGGCCGGGGTATCGGCGGTGCAGTCCAGATCCGGCAGGGGGGAGAAGTCCTGTTCCCGGCGGAGCGGAACGGCACAACGGGCATTCTCCAAGGCGGCCAGAGCATCCCGGCGCAGGGCGTTTACCGCCCCGGCGGAGAGAAACAGGCCGTCTGCTACATCGGCGGAGCCGTCCGTACAGTGGAAGGCGGTGCCGCCTGTCTTTTGCAGACGGAATTCCAGATCGGTAGCCGTCAGTGCCTTGTTCTGAGCCGGCTCCGGGATGGGGCCTTCGGCGGCGGCCACATGGCCGTCGTCATCCCAAACTGTCAGGGAAACCGGCTGTCCGGCCTGACAGGAGCAGGAGAAATGGATGGGAACGGTGCGGGCATCATCCTTTTCGTATTTGGCTCGGGCGGCGGCAAACAATTCCTTCGGCTCCGGGGTGTTTTCGGGGCGGGTGCCGAACATGGCGGGACCGTGGCGGCCCTGCCAGTAGTCCGCTGTAAAGCCGGAGCGGGAGAAGGCCAGCTCCAGATCCTTTTTTTCGGCGGCGGTGGGCTTCCGGCCCTCCCGGATCAGACGGGCGTAAATGTCCGTGATGACCGCCACATATTCAGGGCGCTTCATGCGGCCTTCCAGTTTCAGGCAGCTGACATCCATTCGCTCCATGTCGGAAATGCGGTCAGCAAGGCAGCTGTCCTTCAGACTGAGTGGGTAGGTGTTTTTGGCGGGGCCGTTGAAGCCGTAGGGCAGGCGGCAGGGCTGGGCGCAGGTGCCCCGGTTGCCGCTGCGTCCGCCAATGAGGGCGCTCATTTCGCACTGGCCTGAGTAGCACATGCAGAGAGCACCATGGCCGAAGATCTCGATCTCGGCGGGACAGGCCTTGCAGATGGCGGCAGTGTCCTCCCGGGAGCACTCCCGGGCAATGACCACCCGCTCGCAGCCGTCCCCATAGACCTCGTTGGCACCGCCGGCGGTAAATACGCTCATCTGAGTGCTGGCGTGAAGGGGGAGGTCCGGCAAGGCCTCCCGCAGCAGGGCAAACAGGCCCCAGTCCTGCACCAGCACGGAGTCCACCCCGAGACGGCAGGCCGTCCGGGCGGCATCTAAGGCCAGAGGCAGCTCCCGGTCCGTCAGCAGGGTGTTCAGGGTCAGAAAGACCCGGACGCCCCGGAGATGGCAGTACCGGATGGCATCGGCAAATTCTTCGTCAGAAAAGTTTTTGGCGCTCCGGCGGGCGTTGAAGCTCCCCCAACCCAGATAGACGGCGCCGCAGCCGCTCTGGACGGCGGCCCGGAGGGCTTCCGGAGACCCAGCGGGGGAGAGCAGTTCCAGAGCCATTACTTGCGGTTGTCCAGACGCTGCTGAAGACGGAAAATCTCCCGTTTCAGCTCACTGACCTCAGCCTGGGCCTTGGAAGCCTCGTCCAGATAGCCTTTGATCTGGCTCCGAAGCTGCTCGGCGGCAGCCTGAGATTTGAACAGCTCATCCGTCAGGTTGACGGCAGTGAGCACGGCGGCGTCGGTGCGGCCCACCTTGGCATCGTTCATGACCTCGGTCATTTTGTCGCTGACACAGCTTCCTACCTTCTGCATGTAGGCGGAGGTTTCGTCCGCTATCAGGGTGTATTCCTCTCCGCAGATGGTGATGACAACACGGTTTGCCATTTGCGCATCCTCCTTTTTTGTGTACGTCCTGCGTTGGGACGCAATACACAATATTACAGCATCCAGTATAGCACAAAGGCCGCAGGTGTTCCACAAAAATCGTGGGAAATCGAAAAAGTTTACAACTCGCTGACGGCCCTCTTGCCGTAGGGGAAGATTTCGTGTAGAATAAGGGCTGAATGAAAAGGAAAGAGGCTGTCGATAAAGTAGTAAATTCTCCGCAACGGTAAGGTAGGGCAGCCGTTAGCGGCTTTGCCGCTTTACGGATGCTGCATACCCCTTGCGGGTGAAGGGTGTGCGCGGGAACCCCAAGGAGGGGAAACAGGCGAAGTGCCGCCGGTGGCGGATAAAACGAGCCTGTTTCGAGGAAGGCCCTCGATTTTCGGGCACAAAGCGCACGGAAACCGGCTGGGCCGACGGTGTATTCCTGCTCCATGCGGGGAGAAAAGACTTTTTCGACACGCTGAACGGCCCCTTTGGGGCCGTTCTGAAAAGTGCTTATGCCTCGGTCTGGGTGGGGTCGATCTCCGTGGGGCTGGGGATGGGATGTTCCTTGTGAGCAACCATGGCCTGGATCAGCTCCACCGTGCCGCCAAGACCCAGTGCGCTGCTGTTCAGGCAGAAATCGTATGCGTCCACCGCGCCCCACTTCTTGGAGGCGTAGTATTCGCAGTAGGATGCCCGGCGCTTGTCGGTTTTCTGGATCAGGCTCTTGGCCTCCTCCGGCGTCACCTTCTGGCGCTTGGCCACGCGGGCGATCCGGTCCTTCAGCGGGGCACTGATAAACAGGCTCAGCAGATTGGGATTCTCTGCCAGGGCATAATCGGCGCTGCGGCCGATGATAACGCAGGGGCCTTCCTCCGCGATGTGGCGGATGGTCTTGAAAATCGCCAGATGCACCTGCTGCTCCAGAGATTCACCGGTAGCGCCGGAAAAGCCAAGAGGGTAAGCATCCATGGCGATGGCGTATAGCAGGCTCTTGGGCCGCTCGTCAAAATTTTCAAAGATCTTCTGGCACAGGCCACTCTTCTTCGCAGCCTCCTGCAGCAGCTCCTTATCATAGAAGGGAATACCCAACTCTTTCGCGACCCGGATACCGACCTCCTTGCCGCCGCTGCCGAATTGCCGTCCGATGGTAATGATCGTTTTCATAAACGTTCCTCCTTGTTCTTTGCGTTTGAGGACTCGCATCTCTGTCAAAGGACACGGATGTAATCTACGATAATATTTTAACACAAATCCTGGGGCACGTCAAACGAAAATCTGCGTGAAAAAGTCCGCCCGTATGGGCGGACCTTTGATGATTCTATCAGCGCTTTATCACGCCTCCGGTTCCGTAGGCATGGGCAGCCCCAGACGGCGGTACATGGTCTTTTTCACCGCCCGGAGGATGTTCTCATAGCCAGTGCAGCGGCACAGGTGCCCGGAGAGGAGCTTGCGCAGTTCCGCGTCCGTGTAGAGCTTGCCGCTCTCCAAAATCTCCACCGCCGTCATGATAAAGCCGGGGGTGCAGAAGCCGCACTGGACGGCAGTCTCCTCGATAAACGCCTGCTGAATGTCGCTCAGCTCACCGTTGGGCCCCATCAGGCTTTCCAGGGTACGGATGCGCTTGCCCTCTGCCCAGACAGCCAGATAGATGCAGGAGTTGAAGCACTCGCCGTCAATGATGACGTTGCAGGCTCCGCACTCCCCCACCTCGCAGCCCTTTTTCACGCTGGTCATGTGGTAGTCGTTCCGAAGCATATCAGTCAGGCTGGCCCGGACGTCCACCATCCGTTCCACATCCTTGCCATTCAGATTAAAATGGACCAACTGATACTGTGCCATTACAGCTCACCTCCCGCCAGCTTCACCGATTCGATAAATGCCCGCTTGGTGCTCTCCACTGCGATGTGCAGCCGGAAATCCTTAGCGGCCCGCCAAGAATCCCGGGGGTTGATGTCCGCCGTCACCGCCTGAGCAAACCGCTCCGCCAGTTCCAGACTCACGGGCTGGCCCTTTGCCATCGCTTCCGCCGTGGCTGCCCGCAGGGGCACCGGTCCCGCCACGCCGAAGGCCACTCTGGCCCGCTCCACCGTCTTTTTATCTGCCGACAGCCGCACGTTCACGGACGTACCCAGAGTGGCAATGTCCATGGCGTTGCGCATGGCGTACTTGATATAGTGGCCGAAGCAGTTTTCATAGCTTTCCTTGGGGATCAGCACGGCGGTCTGGATCTCGCCGTCCTCCGCCCGGATGTCCACCTTGCCCGCCTTGATGTAGAAATCATGGATGGGCAGGCGGCGGACACCGTTTTTGCCCGTCAGCTCAATGACGGCGTCCCACGCGTGGAGAGTGGAGGCGGAATCGGCGGAGGTAACGCCGTTGCAGGTGTTGCCGCCGATGGTGCCGATGTTGCGGATCTGGGGGCCGCCCACCTGATCCACAGCCTCGCCCAGCACGTTGATGTACTTCTGAATGAGGGGATCTCTGGTAATATGGGAAAAGCTGGTGAGAGAGCCGATCCGCAGCGTGCCGTCCGGCTCCATGGAAACGCCCCGGAGGGCGTCGACGCCGTAAATGGAGATCAGCTCCGCGCCGGCCCGCTTGCCCTCCCGCATCTGCACCAGTACGTCGCTGCCGCCGGCGATGATCTGGGCCTCCGGGTGCTCCAGCCGGAGCGCCACAGCCTCCTCCACACTGGCGGCCTGATACAGGGCTTTCATATCATACATGGTCAGTCACCCTCCTTCTCGTCATGGATCAGCCCGGCCTCCTTGAATGCGCGGTACAGCACATGGGGGGTGATGGGCGTGGTGTCGATGGAAACGCCGGTGGCGTTGTAAATAGCGCTGCGGATGGCCGGCGCCGGGGAACAGGCCGGGGGCTCGCCCAGAGCCTTCGTTCCAAAGGGAGAGGTCGGCTCCGCGTTCTCCACAAACAGGGCCTCCAGATCCGGATGGTCCATCACGGTGGACAGCTTGTAGTCCAGCAGGTTGTTGTTCAGGGGCTTGCCGGTCTTTTCGTCGAACAGCAGCTGTTCGGAAAGGCCGTAGCCGATGCCCATGGACATACCGCCATGGACCTGTGCCTCCGCCAAGGCGGGGTTGATGAGGCTGCCGCAGTCATGGACATTGATGATGCGTTTCAGCGTTACCTTGCACATGGGAATGTCTACCTCCACCTCCGCGAAGGTGCAGCCGAAGGAATAGGCGTTGGAGCGGATGGTGGCGGTGCTCTCCGCCGTGATATGCTCGGAGTGGACCGGGTTATACTGGGCGGTCATGGCCAGATGGGACAGATCCATCTCCACCGCGCCGCTGTCCTTGCGGACTACATTGCCCTCCACGATGTCCAGTTCCTCCGCAGAACAGCCCAGCATCTCGGCGGCATAGGCCAGTATTTTCTGCCGCAGGAGCCGCCCGGTCTGGTCGATGGCGAAGCCCTCCATGTAGGTCTGGCGGCTGGCGTAAGCGCCTAAGCCGGTGGGGGTGATGTCTGTATCCTGACAGGACACCACATGAACGTCCTTGTAGCTCTTGAGGCCCACAGCCTTTGCGGTCATCTGGGCGTAGGCGGTGTCCGCGCCCTGACCGATCTCCGTTTCGCCGCACTGCATGGTAACGGTGCCGTCCAGATTCAGCTGCATCCGGTTGGAGGCCGTCTCCAGAGAGATGGGATACACGCCGGTGTTGTACCAGAAGGACGCCGCGCCGATGCCCCGGCGGACAGAGCCGGTATCCTTGGCGAATTCCGCCTTGCGGCGGTCATAGTCCATGGCGTCACGGCCCTTTTCCAGACAGGCCCGGAAAGAGTCGAAATAGTTGGTATTGCCGGAGAAGGCGTCGTGATAATCCTTGGGCATGATGAACTTCATGCGGTATTCCAGCGGGTCCATGCCCACGGCGGCGGCACATTCGTCGATGTTGGCCTCGTCAGCAAAGCTGGCCTGGGGCATGCCGTAGCCCCGCATGGCGCCCGCTGCGGGCCGGTTGGTAAACACGGTCCAGCCGTCACATTCCATGTGGTCGCAGGGGTAGATCTGGGCGAAGGAACCCAAAGCCTTGGCGCAGATGGAGTGGCCGTGGGAGGCGTAGGCTCCCTGATTGGAGAAGCACTCCACCTTCCGGGCGGCCAGCTGGCCGTCCTTCCGGAGCCAGGAGACGATATGGAACCGGATAGCATGACGGACGCGGTTGGAAACGAAGGTCTCCTCCCGGGAGCAGTCGATCCGGACGCAGCGGCCGTTGACCTGCGTGGAGCACCAGGCGCAAAGGGGCTCATACAGGGCATCCTGCTTATTGCCGAAGCCGCCGCCGATATAGGGCTTGATGATCTCAATATCCGCCCACGGGCGGCCCAAGGCCTGCCCCACGATCCGGCGGATGATATGGGGGATCTGAGTGGAGCTGACCACCACCACCCGGCCGTTTTCCTCGTAAGCGTAGCAGCCGTGGTTCTCAATGTGGCAGTGCTGGACCGTGGGGGTCTCATACCAGCCCTCCACTTTAACCAGCCCCGGCTCCTGAATGGCGGCGGCATAGTCGCCCTTGCGGATGTCCGTGTGCTTGAGGATATTTCCGGGATAATTCTCGTGGATCTGCGGGGCGTCCGGCTCCATGGCCTTCTGAACATCCAGCACGAAGGGCAGTTCCTCGTACTCCACCTTCAGCGCCCGGACGCCCTGCATGGCCGCCACCTCGTTCTCCGCGATGACCACAGCCACATCGTCGCCGTAGTAGCGGACATGGCGGTTCAGCAAGTGGCGGTCCGCCACATCCTGATGACCGGGGTCCATGGACCAGGGGTGGCCCGCCGTGGGAAAGGGAATATCCGGTACGTCAAAACAGGTCAGCACCTTCACCACGCCGTCGATGGTCTCCGCCGCCGCTGTATCCACGGACTTCACGAAGCCGTGGGCGATCTCCGCGTGCTTGATCCGGATGTACAGAGCACCGGCAGGCATCCGGTCCTCGTAGTATTTTGTGCGGCCGGTCACCTTGTCAAAGGCATCCACACGGGCCACGCTTTTTCCTACTGTTATGCTCATGGAGCATCCCTCCTTCTATCGCTCATATTGACTGACAGGGTCTGAATTGGGTATACTGAGAGAGATCTGGAAATTTCCTATGAGGTGATCGCTATGAAAATCGGATGTGTCGTGCTGGCGGCGGGTAATGCCCGCCGGTTCGGCTCCAACAAGCTGAAAGCGGAGGTCGACGGGGAATCCCTGATCCGCCGGGCGCTGGAAGCCGTTCCCAGCGGCCTTGTGACCGTAGTGGTAAGCCAGTATCCGGAGATCCTGGCTCTGGCCGGGGAATACGGCTTCACCGCCGTTTCCAACAACCAGCCCGGTCTGGGGCTGAGCCGCAGCGTCCACCTGGGGCTGGAACAGCTGCTGGACTGCGACGGCGTGCTCTTTCTGGTGGCCGACCAGCCCTGGCTGAAGCGGGACAGTGCCGAAGCCCTGGCCGCCCTTTGGGCCCAGAATCCTGGAAAGATCGCCGCCATGGCCCACGGCGGCGTCCGGGGCAATCCCTGCATTTTCCCCGCCCGGTTTTATCCGGAGCTTCTGGAACTGACCGGAGACCGGGGCGGCAGCGCCGTCATCCGCAGGCATGAGGATGCCCTCATCCTGCTGGAAACTGACGCTCTGGAACTGGCGGATGTGGATACCCCCGCCGCCCTGGAACAGGTCCGGCAAACCAAAGCATCCGAAATATAAATCTACCTGACAGCGGTTATGCCGCTGTCATTTTTTTGCGTAAGGGGTGTTTTTCAGGGGCAGGGAGGTCCGCAGTTCGCCGTCATACCGGCGGTAGGCCTCCGCAATGGCGGGCGCCGTGGGAATGGAGGTGATCTCCCCGATGCCGATGGCGCCGCCGCCCACCTTCAGCCCCTGCTTTTCCACGATGATGGGGGTGATCTCCGGGATCTGGTTGGCCCGGAACAAACCCAGGGTGCCGAATTTCGCCGTGGGACGGCAATTTTCGTCAATGGGATACCGCTCCGTCAGGGCGTAGCCCATGCTCATCACCACGCCGCCCTCGATCTGTCCCTCCACGGAGAGGGGGTTCACGGCCTTGCCGACATCGTGGGCCGCTACCATCTGTTTGATGCGTCCGGTGTCCTTATCCAGCACGCAGAGCTGGGTGGCATAGCCGTAGGCGATGTGGCTCACCGGGTTGGGCACATCTGCGCCCAGTGGGTCGGTCTTACCCAGATATTCGCCGTAGAACTCCTGTCCCTCAAGGTCTGCCAAGCTATGTTCCTCTAAGGCCTTTTTCAAGTCCTGACAGGCCCGGATGCAGGCCTCGCCGGTGAACAGCGTCTGGCGGGAGCCGGAGGTAGTGCCTGAATCCGGCGCGATCCAGGTGTTGGAACGCTCGTAGACCACGTTTTCCCTTGGGATGCCGGTCTCGCCGCAGACGGTCTGGGTCAGCACCGTGCCCAAGCCCTGACCGATACAGGAGGCGCCAGCGAAAATGTGGAGCTTTCCATCCCGTACTGTCAGCCGTGTCCGGCCGGTGTCGGGGATGCCCACGCCCACACCCGCGTTCTTCATGGCGCAGGCCAGACCCACGGGGTCACCGTTCTTCACAGCCTCGTCATAATAGGGCTTCACCGCCTCCAGCGTTTCCACCAGTCCCGTGGAGCCGTCCACGATCTGACCGTTGGGCAGGACGCCGCCGGGTCGGATGGCATTGCGGTAGCGGATCTCCCAAGGGGAAATACCCACCTTGTCCGCCATTTCGTTCAACAGCGTTTCAATGCAGAAGCAGGTCTGGGTCACGCCAAAGCCCCGGAAGGCTCCCGCCGGGGGATTGTTCGTATAGTAGGCCCAGCCGTCGATCTCGTAGGCCTCGTACTGATAGGGTCCCGCGCCGTGGGTGCAGGCCCGTTCCAGCACCGGCCCGCCCAGAGAAGCGTAGGCTCCGGTGTCGGCGATGCACTCCGCCGCCACGCCCTGAATGATGCCGTTTTCATCGCAGCCCAGAGAGAATTCCATCTCCATGGGGTGACGCTTGGGATGGATCAGCAAACTTTCCGCCCGGGTGAGCTTCACCTTTACCGGGCGCTTTGTGAGATAGGCGATCAGCGCGGCGTGGTGCTGGACCGTTACGTCCTCCTTGCCGCCGAAGCCGCCGCCCACCAGACAGTTGCGGACCTTCACCTGCTCCGCAGGCAGGCCCAGCATTCCCATGATCTCGTGCTGGGTATCGTATGCACCCTGATCCGTGGAGAGCACCAGAACGCCGTCCCCATCGGGACAGGCCACGGCACACTCCGGTTCCAGAAAGGCGTGTTCCGTCCAGGGGGTCGAGAACCGCCGGGTGATGAGATACTTGGATTTGGCCAGTGCCTCCGCCGGGTTTCCCCGCTGGATGTGCTTATGGGCCAGCAGATTGCCCTCCCGGTGCACCAGCGGCGCGTCCGGCAGGATGGCCTCCTGCGGGTTATGGACGGCAGGCAGCTCCTCGTAGTCCACTTTCACCAGCGCCTTGGCCTGAGCCAGAGCCTCCGGTGTTTTCGCCGCCACCAGGCAAATGGCATCGCCCAGATAATGGGTGATATCGCCCACGGCGATCATGGTGTCCCAGTCCTTTTTCAGATGGCCCACCTTGTTGATGCCGGGGATGTCCGCCGCCGTCAGGACGCAGACCACGCCGGGCAGGGCCTTGGCCTCCTCCGTATGGATGGCCAGCACCCGTGCACGGGGGTACTGGCTGCGGACGGCGCTGCCGTAGAGCATCCCGTCCAGATATACGTCATCAGGGTACTGGCCGGTGCCGGTGACCTTTTCCTCCACGTCTACCCGGTGGACCCGGCTGCCTACCTTCCAGTCCACCGGTGCCTCCGGCAGCTTGTCCTCCCGGAAGCATTTTGCCGCCAGTAGGATCCCGTCGATGATCTTCACATAGCCGGTGCAGCGGCAGATGTTGTTGCGGATGGCAAAGGCCGCCTCCTCCCGGCTGGGATCCGGGTTCGTGTCCAGCAGCGCCTTGGCGGAGATCACCATGCCAGGGATGCAGAAGCCGCACTGAACGGCCCCCGCCTCGCCGAAGGCCCATGTATAGACCTTCTTCTCCCAGTCGGACAAGCCCTCCACCGTCAGGATGTTTTTTCCCTCCAGCTTATCCGTCTGCGGAACACAGGCCTTGGTGGGCTTGCCGTCGATCAGCACCGTGCAGGTGCCGCAGGCGCCCTCGCTGCATCCGTCCTTCACCGAGGTCAGGCGCAGCTCGTCCCGCAGAAACCGCAGCAGCTTTTGATTTTTCTCAGCGGTTACCGTTTTGCCGTTTACCGTAAAAACAGCCATGTCGGGTCCCCCCTTCAAAAGGTCAACCTTTTATTTCTTGAACTTATTATATAATAGGCTGTCTGTTTTCGCAACGGTTCTTTCTATCATTCGTTATCCTTTCCATAAGATAGCGAACTGTGTAAATACAGCACCCTCTCTCACCTGCCGGAAGCTCCTATGAGCCGCTCCCCCGATTGCCATCCCTTCAGGCTCCGATTTTCCCCCTCTGAGTGGGCGAAAAAAGTTTTTTGAAAAAAATAAAAAAAGTGTTGACAAAGAGGGGGTGCCCTGATATACTATCTATTGTTCCGAGCGAACGAAACAAGTTCAAAACGAACTGACCTGGGGGATTAGCTCAGCTGGGAGCGCAAGCAACCGGGTGTGCTCCCCCGCAACGGAGAGTAAA
>ERZ773225.1458-NODE-1458-length-28364-cov-4.246741_pt1 | contig 28364 bp, 21 predicted proteins | sample MGYA00580993_ERZ773225 | MGnify/ENA primary metagenome ERZ773225 (study PRJEB29015, sample SAMEA2737748) | human gut metagenome | biome: human gut; feature: human-associated habitat; material: faeces | place: China | collected 2012 ...
CCGATGATGACGGCATGACCGCCTTCAATATCGATATGCCCTTCCTCCATGTAATGGCCTGTAAAGACAAGAGAATGAGACTCTTCGGCGATGCGCTTGATCTCGATGCTTCCGCCCTGGATGAGTGTTCCCTCACCCTGATGACTTGCGTCCTGCACGACAGGTAATGTCCTGCCGTCATCACGGTTGCTTCTCTGGGAAATCAGACTGATCGTACTGTCAGCGGTGCCGACTATCCGGATAAAAGATGTGTCGCCTTGGTTTGCGTTTCTGACCGCATCCCCGGCATTTTTCTGACGCCCGGTGTCCTCAGCGCTGAGTTTCGTGAACCCGGTAATCTCAATCTTGCCGCCATTGGCAAAAATGGGAAACTCTCCCGTTTTCAGGTCGATTTTTCCCGGAACGTTTACTTTGATGGAACCTTTTTCATCGGCATAAAATCCTTTATTATTATACCGCTTCATTAGGTCCTGATCCGTTATTGAGTCGAAATCACTTATGATTTTGAAGTTTTTCGCGGTAATCGAAAGCTCGCCCGAATGGCTCCGTACAATGCCAACCTGGGAGCTTCCTGTTTTGTTTAAATCCTCACCCCACTCTATGATTATGCTCTTCCCTTGTGCATTGATTCCGTTCATGTAAACGCCGCGTTGGACATCCCAGTTGTTGGCACCTAGGCCTATGTTATGCAGCGTCACCGTGCCGCCATCTTCACTGACCACGACCTTCTGATCCACATTATATTCCTGGCTGACGCTGTCATCGGTGATTTCGCCTTTACACTCAGCACTATCACCGGCTGTTGCCGTCCCTGCCATGAGTGTGCCAGACAACGCAAGGCACATCGGGACAATATAGTCCCTGCTTTTCCTGTTCTTTCTTCTGTTTTTCCTGCCAGTGCGCATGACTATTCTCCTCCTCAATACCGATAATGTATAAAATCAAACACACATGTATGATTATTTCATGCGCAAAAATCTATAGTTTTATGTTCTAAAAAATTCAACGATATGAATGAAAAAAATCAAACTTTTGATAGAAAATTTTTGGGCAGCGCCTCGTTGTTTCACTGGAGATGCACTTCCGAGGAAGGACATATTATTTGGAAAAATCCAGTTGTTTGTAGCCGTATTGCTCTCTGTTCAGTCGTCTGCCGGCCAGCTTATTGGAAGCATAAGTACTCCAGGCCGGATAATTTCCGGGGAAGGAGACCAGGGATTTCATAGGCCGGTTATGGAGAAACTTAAGGTATGCGTGCTTTACTTTTCTTTGTTATCTATATGAAAAGAGGCTTCTTTTCAGAAATAATTTTGGGTTTTTCCGTTTCTGTTTCCGTTGTTGCTTTTTTCTCGGATTGTGATGGCGGCAGAAACATATCAGGGGCCGTACATCTGTTTCCGTAAGCCCGATCTGAGAGTCTTTCAGCCTGCTGTGCACCGTTCCCTGCTTCCGGAGAAAGCTGACAATGAAACAAGAGTGCATTTATAAAAATTCAATAATATAGATGAAAAAAATTGAACGGCCTGTTTAAAATTAAAAAATACTGTTAAATAAGAATGTATTATATATTTAAAAAATTTTCGTATATTAAAATGTATGATTTTTGCAGGCAGATTGTTTCCATTGTCAGCCGCCTGCCTGCCAGATTTTTGGAATCGTGAGCCCCCGCTCTGAACAAATCCCCGGGACAGGGATTTTATATGCTGATTATGGATAAGTTTAAGACATCGGCTGGTTACCTCATTCTGGCACATATCAGAAAAACCGCGGCACCTCCGAAGGTTCTTCATAATCAGGTGAGGACGATATCGCCTGGTTGATGGCTGGTGCGTCTATCCCGCCTCCTGAACGCGGCAATGAAAGCGGAAGCAGGCTGGCAGTACAGGGGACGGCTGAGGATCCCTGTGGACAGCATCTGAGAGCGGTGGCCCCGGGATGACTCTTACTGAAGAAAACAAAAACCGCGCGGCGCGCTGTTCTCCGCGCCGCGGCGGTTCCTTTTTTCCGGTTAAGTCAGGGGATGAGGCGGTTCAGTTAGAACTCGAAGCGGAAACCGCCCTGGATGCGGTACTGGACTTTGATGTCCGTCCCGAAGTCCTCCTCCGCGTCAACGTAGAGGGAGCAGTTCTCAGAGAGGCCGACGTTTGCGCCGACGCCCGCGCTGTACCACGTGCCGGCAAGGTCCGTGCTGTCATGCATCGCGACATCCTGGTAGAGCGTTTCGTCCCTGTCGCCCAGGAACTCATGCAGGACGGAACCCTTGGCGTAAACCCGGACCGGATTTTCCGTGCCCGTCCCGAATTCCTTGGCCACCAGAAGACCGAGACGGCCCACGAGGCTGTCCATGTCGTCCTGGTAGATTTTCGCTCCGTTGTCAGAGGTGTAATCGTCGCCCCAGAGGTAGCTGTACTTAATCTGCGCCTGCGGTTCCACGGACCAGGACCAGCCAAGGTCGAACTTGTGGCCGTACTCGGCGCTGGCGCTGAAGCCCCAGTTCTCGAAATCGCCGCCGTCTCCGAAGTCCGAGGAGTAATGCGTGAACAGCTTGCCGGCTTTGGTGACGACATCGACGTAGTCGCCGCTTCTGCCTTTGAACGTGCCGTAGAGCGCGCCGTCCGTCATATACACGCTGCCGTCGCCGTCATCGTACTTTTCGGTGCCCCGGCTGTGCTCAATGGCGCCGCCGACGAAAATATCACCGAAGGAGAGCGGGATCCTTCTGTCGTAGCCGAGCTGAAGCGTGTTCATGCTGACGTCGAAGGCCTGAGTTCCGCTTCTGGCGAGCCTTCTGTTGATGACTCTGCCCCAGGCGCCGTCGTTGTTTTTGCTCCAGCGCAGTTCGCCGAGACGCTTCAGCAGCGTGTCGTTGTCACGCCAGATGGATGCGGCGGCGTTATGCGCCGATCCGGGGACATAGGCGTTGGCGTTCGGGATGAAGGCGTTGTCGCTGGGGTTGAGAGGGTTGTCAACGGCCGTGGTTTCAGGCGTCAGATACCAGGCGTCCTCATTGTTTTCTGAGGAGGCTGTTGTGTTTTCACTGCCGCTGGTTCCGGCCTCAGAAGAAGCGGCTGTGTTCTCTCCGGCACTGGCAGCGGCCATAGAGGCAGTAGCAATCTTCGCTCTGGCGCCGGCCGCGGCTTTTGCAGGAGCGGCGGTGTCCGCGCTGTCACCGGTCACGGATCCGGAGGAAGCTGCTGTGTTCGTGTTGTCACCGGCCGCGGCTTCGGAAGTGACTGCTTCCGTCTTTACGCGGAACACCTTGTTGTAAATCTTATCCGAGTTGCGGATCAGCACTTTATGATCGACGTCAAACTCGGCGGCGCCGCTGGCGGTTCTGGCGAAATACAGTTTGTCGCCGTCCTTCATGCTGTTGAGACTGGAGTTGTCTGCCGCTTCAACCCGGAACGTCTGTCCCTCGCCGCCTCCCACATACAGGAAATCGCTGTCCTTCGCGTTTTCATACGTGGAGAGCTGGTTGTCGTGGTACGTCATATCCATGCGGAAGGTGCCCGGGGTTCCGTCAGCGGAAAGGTGCCCGATCTTTATCTGATGGGCGCCGCCTTCCAGATCGACCGTGCCGCCGGAGAGCTTCAGCGTGGAGACAGCGCTGTCCGCTGTCACTTTCCAGGTGGAGTTATCGTTTACGGAAACATTTGAAGCCGCTTCCGTTCCGGACAGGGCTGATTTGCCGGTCCAGAGGCTTTCTCCGCTGAGATTGACATTGGATACGCCTCCGTCCTCAACGCTGACGTTGCCTGTAAGTTTCGCGTTTCCGGAAGCGTTCACCGTGACGCTGCTCTTTTCCCCTTCAGTGAAGCGCTCGCCCTTTCTGGCTGTAATATCGCCATTGAAAAACGCGTTGTCGCCCGAAAAGTCAGCCGTGATGCTGCTGCCTTCTTCTGCCGTCATGTTACCTTTCATTCCGGCGCCTGCCCCGGAAAAGACGAGGTTCATGACACCGGTCTTTGTTCCCGGCGTCCCACCATCGCCCACGGTAAAACGGTCCTCTGAATTAGGGTGGCTTTTGGCGGCCAGGACGTCGCCGTTCTGCAGGGAACCATCTCCGGCGTAGTGTATATTCACCTCTGCGCTTTCCGCGGTTGCCCTGCCATTGATAGTAACCGTTCCTTTCGAGTTTGTATTGATGTCTATGGTTGAGAACCCATCACCCTGTGAAAACCCCTGGACTGCGAATTCGTTTTCGTGATCAGGGCTGCCGATGATGACGGCATGACCGCCTTCAATATCGATATGCCCTTCCTCCATGTAATAGCCTGTAAAGACAAGAGAATGAGACTCTTCGGCCTCACGTGTGATGCTGATGGTGCCGCCCCTGATGGTTATCCCCTGGCTGCTTGCGTCCTGCACGACAGGTAACGTCCTACCATCATCACGGTTGGTTTTCGCAGAAACCAAAGTGATCGTACTGTCCGCGGTGCCCTCTATCCAGGTAGAGGATTCTCCTACGTTTCTGATCACATCTCCTGCCTCTTTCTGAAGCCCGGTGTCCTTAGCGACGAGATTTGTGAAGTTGATAATTTTAATTGTGCCGGAAGCTGCGTACAAGGGAAACTCACCAGTTTCCAGGTTAATTTTTCCCGAAACGTCTACTGTGACGACCCCCTTTTGTTCGACCACAAGTCCTTTATTATTATATCGCCTCTGCTCTGAATTAGTTGACGTTGAACCGAAATTAGCTGAAATTGTGAGATCTTTCGCTTTAATTGAAACCGCGCCAGGTGAATTCCCCTCCAAATTGCTTCGTACGGGGCTAAGAGGGAGGATATATCCCGGGTTTGAATCGTCCTGCCAATCTATAATTATGCTTTTCTCACTGGCATCAACGCCTGTAAAGTAATAATAATCCGGTATGCCGGAATTGGGGTTGCTATCCCAGCCGCCGTTATTAATGCCTATGTTATGCAGCGTCACAGTGTCGCCATCAACTTTGACCCACTGAAGCCCATTCTTGGCCTGTAGTGGTGTTTTGTATTCGTTTTTGATTACGCCCCCACACATAATATCCGGATCCGCCGTTGCCGTCCCTGCCATGAGTGTTCCGGACAGAGCAAGGCATATCGGGACAATATAGCTCCTGCTCTTCCTGTTCTTTCTTCTGTTTTTCCTGCCAGTGCGCATGACTTCTCTCCTCTTCAAGATCGTCAATATATCAAATCAAACACACTTGTCCGATTTTTTCATGTACAGGAATTTATAGTGTTCTGTTCTAAAAAATTCAATGCTGTGAATAAAAAAATTGACGGTGGATAAAAAATTTTGAAAATCTCTTCGTTCTGGCAAAAAACGCATCTGGGATGAGAAGACGTTTTATGTTCAAAAAAATCAGACATATGGTTGTATCTAGTACATATCTTTGCAGTTCCTGTCTCTTACGAGACAGCCTCTTCCCTGCGCTCCCGGAACCTGTCTTCTTCCTGCGCAGCCCCCCTATCTGAATCAGATCAGGCCGCGTCTCCGGGATTTTTCAGGAAACGGCTCGCGCTGAGAATATGCACGCCCTGCCTCTTTCTTCGGATGTGTCGGGGAAATGCAGATTGGTTTTATGGCGCTGCCCGCAGCGCGCCTGTGATGCGCAGTTTCTGGGGAAATGACGATCTTCATCTGGAGCTTTGGGGCTGTCATTAGGGGCTGTTCGTGCGCTGCAGGACCGCATGGAGCTGCGGCTTGCTGAACACATTGACAGCGCCGGCGTGTCAGGATTCTGTTGGCCGCGGGCCAGGAACAGGCTCTATTCTGCGCGCCTGAGAGCACCCCTCTTCCTGTCGGGGGGACTGACGCTGCTGCGATCGCCTGTCTTCCATCACGTATTGTGTGCCCGGCATCGCGTTACAGCCAGCCGCAAATATTTCATTGTATCCTGACTGAAAAAATTCCTGCCGCCGTTCCCGTCTGCCGGATACGTGATGCGGCCGGGCCGGAGGCCGGTTGCAGATTTCCGCCTTCTCGTGATACGGCGGGGTCCCCTTCTCTCTCGGATTCTCCCGGACCGCTGATGACCGTATCCGGCTTTCCCGTGTATCTCTGCCCGTTATCTTCAGGCCGGGACAGGATCCGTTATGAGACGAAAAAACCCCGGACAGATTATCTGTCCGGGGTTCAGGCACTTCCTGTGAAGGGAAGGAATGCGGTCAGTGTCCCCTGAGGGCGGAAATGCCAGGGACGGCTTTTAGCCTCTACTGCTTCTTTCTGCGGCTGAGGCAGAGGGCCGCTGTTCCGAAGATGCCGAGGATCCAGCCGATGCCGCCGAGAATTTCCGTTATGCCGGGGCCTTTTTCAACCTGGGAGGCGATCATGACGCGCAGGGGCGTCACGCGTCTGTCCACAGCGGTGCTGATGAGCTTCTCGAGATCCTGCCGGGACATGGCGGCCACGCTGTCAGCGGGAATCTGAACAGAGGAAGCAGCGGAGACGGAAGGAGCCGCCGGCGTAGACGGCTCAGAGGGGGAAGCCGCAGCAGCGGCCGGAGCGGGAGCCGTTTCCGTTCCGGAAGAAGCGGAGGCTCCATCGAGCTCGGATTTTTCAATCTCAAAGTCGTTTTCATGACCTTCGCCGGCATTGATGTGCGCGATCAGTCCCTGAGGCGCGGACTTCATTTCCGCGGTAACCGGGAAAAGCGCTATGCCCTGCTCATCGGTGTTCTTCAGGGCGAGCTGTTTTCCGGAAGCCTTGTCCAGGATAGTGACCGGGGAGTTCTGGGCGGGAGATTTTTTGGAGAACTTGCACTCCACGCGGATCTGGTCGGCTTCCACGAGGGCGAAGATATTGATGCGGTGGGCGAAACTCTGCGAGGTGCAGAGGATGACGGCCAGGCAGACAGGGAAGACTGCCTGAAAGAGAATGTGTTTCCTGTTTTTCATAAGGCTGTACCTTTTCATCGGATTTCTGAGGTTCGGGGCGGAGCGCGTTTGCCTACTTCCCGGAGCGGCCAAGCAGAAGTCCGGGATCGACTTTCATGAGAAAAGCGGCCGTGAGCATGGTGACAAGTCCCTCAACAACGGAAATCGGGATTTCCGAAATGAAGAGCAGTTTGGCCGCAGTCAGGAAGCCCTCGTCCGTGAAGAACATGCAGAGGGCGGTGAGGAGCGCCGCGCCAAAGACAGACAGAACGCCGCAGAGGAAACCAGCGGTGAGCTGTATGGCTTTCCCCTTTGTGAGGAAAGGTCTGGCTGCCATGCCGAAAAGAACGGCCGGAAGGGCCATGTTCACGGTATTGCAGCCGAGCACGGTGAGGCCGCCGAACTGGAAAAGAATCGCCTGCAGAAGCAGGCCGATGAAAATGGCCGGGAAAGCCGCCCACCCGAGGATGAGCCCTATGAGGCCGTTTAAGAGCAGATGAACGCTCGACGGGCCTACGGGGACATGGATAAGCGAGGCGATGAAGAACGTGGCTGAGAAGATGGCCACTGTGGCGAGCCTGTCCGTGGGCAGGCGTTTGAGGCCCACGGCGAGCCCGGCCGCGCAGGCAGCGCCGCCTGCGAAGAGAATGGGTGCGGAAAGAACACCTTCAGCAATATGCATGGAATAAAAACTCCCTTCCCGTATGGGGGCGCGCCCCCGGAGGAGACGGGGCAGTACGCCGCGGCTTTTCCCCTCCCGCTTCGCGCGGAAAGCGATGATCCCGTTTCCGTATGGACAGACTGCCGTTGGGCAGATCCCTGGTGACAGGGAATATCGGATGAAAAACCCCTTCCGGAAACGCCCGGGAAAAGGGGCGGGAAGTCAGGGAAGTCCAGGCTCTGACTGAACTTCCCGTCAGCCCGGCCATTCCCTCGGGACGCGGGGATGGCCTGACGGTTTGTATTGGTAACACGTAATTTATAAAGATAGCAATACGGGAAAATGCTTTATGCGGTTTTGCGGAGGTTTTTGGCGGGAGGGGTAAAAAGTATCCCCCCTGCGGGAGAGGCACATCCGGCAGGGGGGATCAGGAGGGATAATTGAATCATTCTGCCGTATGGGGGAGGCAGAACACGGGAGAAAAAAGAAATGCGCCTTTCGGGAATAAAGGCCAGGGCATTTCCCGCAGAATGAACCCCTGTTTCACGGCTGATGTATTCGTAACACAATTATAGTAAAAATAGCAATAATAGAGCGGAGTTTTTTGCACGCAGATGGAAAAAATATTTTTTTGCTCTGTGAACCTGTGCGGATGGCAGAAAAAAGCCCCCTCCGGAAGGATCCGTCGGGGGTATGGGAAGGAATTTTTTCAGACTACCTTACTTGGCAGGCTGCATCCTGTCGAACTTTGCCCAGAAGACGCCGCCGAGTTCAACGTCGCGGTCCTTGCCTTCAAAGGCGATCTTGCTGGGACCGTCAGTGAGGGCGGCGAAGCCGAACCAGCCGGCGCAGGGGGTGCTGTAAGTGAAGATGCCGTTTTCGTCGGTTTTCACGACCTGAGTCACGGAATAGTCGCTGGGGGCGGTAAAGGTGCCGGCGGAGCCGTTCAGGTATTCGACTTCAACGTCGAGATTGGCGCCGGGCTTGCCGTCAACGAGCACTTTGCCGCGGAAGGTGTTGCCGGCATAGAGGCCGAAGGGACGGGAAAGCGGAACGATCTCAACGGGCAGGCCCACAGGCTGATCCCAGCCTTCCTCTTCACCGAAGGCGGCTACGACGGTCTTGGTGTAATGAATGATGAACTTGTCTTCGGCGGGTTCCCAGTAGGGCTTCGGAGTCATGGCTATGGTGTACACACCGGGTTTGGCGAGTTTGTAGGAGGTCTTGAAGGCCTTCCTGCCCTTGTAGGTTTCGGGCTTCAGCGTGGAGGTGATATCCGTGGCCTTGCCGTCATTGAAGACCTGGGCTTTCTCAACATCGAGATCCATGGCCTTGCCTTCAAAGGGGTGCGTGAAGATGAACTGGACGCTGATGTTGGCGTCCTTCTTCTCCATGGCCACGTTCTTGTCAGGGAGAACCATGCCGAAGTGGGCATGGGCGGGAACAGCGAAGAAAAGACTCATGGCCAGAGCCGTGAACAGCATTTTTTTCATATACTCAACTCCTTACGTGATTACCGGGGCATGGGTACGCGTGCGGGCGGGTATGAGCAGCTGGCCGGCACCGGGACGTCCCGTAGTAGTAACGGATTGTTAGTTACACGATTTTTATATTTGTAGCAATATCGAAAAATAGATTTATCAGTGAAAATAATATTTTTCTGATTTTGTTCACACGGTATCTTTCAGGGATACGGGCTGCCCTTCCTTCGGCCGGCATGCCGCCCCGACGCATATTCTGCAGTCCGGGAAACTGCTTTCCTTAGCGGCAGGGAGGGTAAAATACTCACAGCCGGGACTGGATAATGAAGTTTCTATCAGCTATGATATAAAGATGAATCAGGTACGGTATTACCGGGAAGACGGGAAGGACATGATTATCCAGCAGATTCGCAACGCCACAATGCGCGTCACGTACGGCGGCAGAACCTTTCTAGTGGATCCCTGGCTCGCGCCCGAGGGGGAGCCAAGCCCCTACACGGCCTCGCATTTTCTGTCACGGCATACAGCGGCCGGAAGCGGCGATGCCCCGCTCTGCCCCCTGCCCTTCCCCGCGGACAGAATCCTCGCGGGCGTGGACGCCTGCGTCGTGACGCACATCCATCCCACGCACATTGATATGGACGCGGACGGGCGCCCCGGCGGCCAGCTGGACAGAAAGCTTGTCATGTACGTGCAGAACAGGGAAGACGTACGCGCCTTCAGGCGTTCAGGCTTTGTGCACGTGCGCATGCTCTCGTCCACGTCCTGTTACCGCCGCATTCATGTGAGCAGAGCGCCGGCGCGCAGCGGTACCATTGTGCCCTGCGGTCCCACCTGCGGTGTCATTTTCGAATACCCCGGAGAAAAGACGCTGTATCTCGCCGGTGACACCATCTGGTACGAAGGCGTTGCCGAAACGCTCAGTGCCTATCAGCCTGGCGTCATCGTGCTCAGCGCCTGCGCCGCCAGCCTCATAACGGAAGGACGCCTCAATATGGATGCCGCCGATGTGGCTGAGGTATGCCGGGCCTGCCCGGACGCCGCCATCGTCATCACGCACATGGACGCCATCGTGCAGGCCGGGCTGACCCGCAAAACCCTGCGCGCCGCCCTGAAGGAACTGGGGCTCGCGCGGCGCGTGCTTATCCCGGCGGATGGAGAGAGCCTGATCTTCTGAGCTGTGCCGCCCTCCTCCGGGCTCTGGGCTGCAGCGCGGAGTTTTCGCAGAATTGTGAGCGCCGGAGGGAAGAATACCGGCAGTACGGGAGCATCCGGACTGCCCCGGGACCGCCGGGACTGCAGCGTCCCCGCTGACAGAAAATAAGACGGCCGTAACGCGTCTCCCGCCCGGCCGGGCGGCGGTATGGCCGCGATTGATTGCAGGGACTGCCGGTTTTAGAGAGGTTACCTCCCCCTTCCTGCTGGGTGCTCTCATCATCCATGCCATGCCTGAAAAGCATAAAAAGGCATGAACAATAAGTATTGGCTCTTTTTTGCCTATACCTTTACACAGGAGGAGCGTCAGCTTCCTCCGGATAATCCCCCTGGGAGCGGCATGAACGGCGCTCCGGCGCCTTCCTGGAGGAAAATATGGAACTTGAAGAACTGCTTGAATATCTCAGTGAGAGAAAAACACTTACCGCAGGTACGGAAGCCTACGACTGCATGCACAGATGGTCGCTGGAGACGCAGAGGCTCACCCAGGAGCTCAATACGGGCGTGCATGACATGGAAGAAATCCGTGAATACATGTGCCGCATCACGGGGCGGAACATTGATGAAAGCTTCAGAATGTTTCTGCCCTTCTACACGGACTTCGGCAAAAACATCCGCATCGGCAGAAATGTCTTCATCAACGCCTGCTGCTGTTTTCAGGATCAGGGCGGCATCAGTATCGGCGACGGCACCCTCATCGGCCACCGCGTGGTCATTGCTACCATAAATCACGGGCTCCGCCCGGAAGAGCGCATGGATCACCACATCGCTCCCGTGCGCGTGGGCAGAAACGTCTGGATAGGATCCGGCAGTATCCTTCTTCCCGGCGTGACGATCGGGGACGGCGCCACCGTGGCCGCCGGAGCCGTGGTGACGAAGGATGTCCCCGAAGGCGCCGTGGTGGGCGGCGTGCCGGCGAAAATTCTCCGTCAGCCCTCCGCGTAAGCCAGAAGCCAGGGGGGTGCGCAGCGTCATCAGAGGCCCACTCGGAAGAGTGTCGGAAGCTCTTTTCCAGCTCTTCCGCCGGCCACGGACAGGAAAACTCCGTTCATGGCCTGCTGTAGAAGCACCCGGAGGCGTTTCGGAAGAGCCGGATTATTTTCAGGGATTCGGTTTCCTGCGGAAAAGAGTTGATGGCTGCCGCTGAGGCAGATAAAGTCCGGGCAGCATCAAAAAAGCCGCAGAGGCTTTTTTGTAAGACCCCTGCGCTTACGTGCCTGGGGCTATTTTTTTTTGCCCCTGAGGAGGCTTCTTACATCACGCGCCCCCGGGGGATTCGCGGCTGACACTGGCGGGGGCAGAACAGAAAGCGCACATTCTGCCAGCGCACCCCGCGTGGCGGAATACGCCTCCCCGGAGCTGTTTCGGCCGCGGTGCCAGTTTTTTTGAGAAACCATCGTCCTGCCCTCCGGTGACGCGCTTATCCCGGGCACTGTTCCATGCCCTTCCCGTGTTTCTGCGCGATGCCGCTTCCCTCTCCGGGCCGCCCCGGTCCATGCCGGGGGGATTTTTTCCCGCAAAATACTCTCATCGCGCAGATGAAATTTGTTTTTCAGCAGCCGTATTTACGGTAATTCATCAGAAGGATGAAGAAGCGGCGCTTCCTTTAAGGTAGAAGAAAGGCAAAAGACGTCACCGTGTCGTCTGCCGTATCTCCTCCGGCGTATCGGCAGAGAATGAATCCGGTTTCGACAGCGGCTGTCCCGTGCCCGGTTTTTCCACGGTCAGGGGAGTCTTTCAGTCCGGTCTGGTGTTCGTGGAGGCCTGATTTCTGATGCGATGGCGGAAAATCTCCGACGTTCCGGCGGCAGTCCGGAAAGGAGGGGAGATATCTGTTCACAGCCGCATGCGTTTCATGCGTTACCGGCCTTTCCATTGACTCACACAAAGGAGCATCTGCAATGAAAGGAAAATCACTTCTCGCAGCCCTCATCGCGCTGGGAATCTTCTCCGGCTCAGCCTACGCGGCCCCTTCGTTCAAGCAGTCAGGCAATAAGTTTACCATTAACGAAGGTGCCGATGACGCCGCCGTGCAGGCTCTGAAGGGCGCGGACATGACAAAGCTGGCCCTCACCCTGAACAACGTTAAGGACGGGGATCTGCAGAAAGTCTGTGCCGCTGTTCCTGAACTCCGCACACTGAACATTGAAAACAGCGAAGAGCTGACGTCCATCGCGCCTGTCGCCGGACTCAAAAAACTGACTGTGTTCACGCTCAGCGCTGAAAAAGTGAAGGACTTCAGCCCGCTGTCCGGCCTGACCGGCCTGACAAAGCTCCAGGTTGCCAGCGACGCCATGGGACCGGACCTGAAGTGGATGAGCGGCCTGACGAAAATTAACAGCCTGGCCGTTTCCGGCGGCCCCTCGCTGACCTCCATGGAGGGGCTTCCCTCCCTGCCCGGTCTGCGCTCGGCCCGTATCAGCCACGGTGTTTTCGCGGATCTCTCCCCCATCACCGCTCTTCCCGGCCTGACCAGCCTGGAGCTCACGTACTGCACGATGAGCGACCTCAGCGCGCTGACCAAGCTTCAGAACCTCAAATCGCTGAGCTTCTACGGATCCCAGGTGAAGGACTTCAGCGCCCTGGCCGGATGCCCGAAGCTTGAGAGCTTCATGTACTACGCCGTTAAGGACGCAGACTTCAACACACTCGGCAAACTGACCCAGGTAAAGGAACTCAAAGGCGGCCTCACCAGGCTCGATAATATTTCCTGGGTTGCCGGCCTGCCCAACCTGAAAAAGTTCGATGTGTTCGCTGAGTATGTGACTGACTACTCTCCCCTGGCCAGGAGCAAGGTGGAAAATTTCCAGATCTGGAGCATGAAGGTTCCTGTGAATCTGAAGACCCTGGCCGGCGCCACCAGCCTGAAGTGGCTTAAGCTGTGGAGCGTGAAGGACGTGAGCGGCTTTGAGGCCCTTGGCAGTCTGACCGGTCTTGAAAAACTGATTCTGAACGGCGTCAACGAAAAGCAGGGCCCCGTGGACCTGAGCTTCATGGGCAGCCTCAGGGGGATTAAGGAACTGGAACTCTCCTCCTTTGATGGCGTGAAGACTTCCGGCATGGGAAGCCTGACCGCCCTGACCCAGCTGAACTGTTACAAACTTAATAAAAATGGCAGTGAGCCCTTTGACCTTTCTTTCCTCTCAAAGCTCACCAGCCTGAAGAATCTGCGCGTGAGTGACTGCAAAGTCAGTCATTTTGAGGCTGTCAGCGGCCTTGGCGCCCTGTCCACCGTGACCCTCCAGAAGGTTGACGGTCTCACCAGCCTTGATGCCTTTAAGAAGCTTCCCGCCCTGAAGCAGTTCAGCGTCGGCAGGGGTGAGTTCAAGGACGCCGATCTGACCGGCTTCGACAGCAATGTAAAGGTTTCCCAGCGTTAACCCTCCTTCCTTCGCCGGATATGTTTCCGCCTTCCCCACAGAAGGCGGAAACAGCCGGCGGATAAGCAATCCGCCACAGAGCGCCTGACTGAAGTCCGGCGCTCTTTTCTTTTTCCTGTCAGCGCCGGGAGAAAAGGGACAGTCTGAAGCCGGGGAGCCCTCTGCTTCAGACTGGTTTACGGAGCCACGGAGTGAATTATCCCCACCGTCATCCTGCGCTCCTGGCATTGGGACGCGCCAGATTTGTTCGGAACGGGCAGCGTTTTTTTGTCAGGCGGCTCATACCTGAAGGCAGCGTACGTTCTGTCCCGACGCAGGACAGAGAAGGACGGTGTACTGCGGCGATTGTATCCGGGCCGGAGCGGGTTCACTCCTTATGGCGTGTGCCCTGCTCCATCCGGGGATGCCGCGGGGAGCACAAAAAAGTGAGCGCGTGTCCCAGCGGAAAGCGGGGCACGCGCTCACGAAATACCGGGCCGTGTGAATGTTTTTAAGACCTTTGCTGGTCCGGCTGCGGCCCTGAAGTGTTTGAAGAAGGGGCATCAGGCGGAAATTTCCCTGGCCCCATGTTTTTTCACGGAGCTTCTGGCAGAGCAGCCATAACCGGCTCAGATCCCGTACCGTTGTGCGGGGGGGCATCCCCTGGGGTACCCCCGTTAATCGATGACGTAGTTTCCCCAGGTGATGCGCCTGATTTTCCCGTCTTCAGCCGTGATGGAAAAATGCTTAACCGGCCTCTTCGCTGTGTCGACCATAGCTTCCAGGACCCATTTATATGTCCCGCTGTCCACGGCCTGCATGGAGGACCATCCCATGGAAGTCATATTGGCGTTGAACTTCTGGAGGGTTTCACTGTCAATGGCGTCTCCAGCCTGGAGACCGGCCGCTTTATATCCTTTTTTGTCGAGGGAAACGGTGAGAAGAATCCCCTCATCCATCAGATACAGGGTAAATCCTTCGGGATATACCAGCTTTGTATCCGCATAATGGGGAGCGTCGGGATCGTTTTCCCCCACCCCGCTCTTTTCAGCCTTTTTATCTTGAATGCCCGCAATGCGCGTAAACGCGTCCAGGTGATTTAAACACAGACTGCTGTCGAACCTGGCCCTGAACCGCCCGCTCTCCGTCAGCGCGGCGTCACTGAACGAAACAAACCTGCCGTACACCCAGCCCCTGAATCCTGCCTGTGAGATAACAAAGATCCACGGATATTCCTCTTTTGTTTCCTGTCTGCCGATAAGGCAGAGCTCTTCGTCTTTATCGAGAGTGGCGATTTTTTCCCCGCCGGATGAGGGCTGGGCCCGGAGGCTTACCCCGCTGCCCGTGCAGACGGCGGACAGAGGATTATCCTGATCAAGTGTGGGAAGCTCTTTCGCGCTGTGCGCGAACGCGCTGGAACAAAGAAACAGGACAAGTGCCGGCAGAATGAAAAAGCAGGTTTTTTTCATGGGTTCATCTCCTTTTCCCTGGTATGACGCAGAGAGGTTTCCGGTTTTTCACTTAGGGCATCAGGACGCGTACGGAGTTCCGGCCATGGGCTTTTCCGCGCAGTAACATCCAGACCGCTGACGCCCGGGACGTTCCGCCATGCCGGCCCGCTGAAATCCGCGGCGCCTGCGCGTTTCTGTTCACGCGGACCGGCATGTTCCGGCGGCATTCAGAGAGCCGCGGAGGCAGTCCCTCAGGCCCCCGTTTTCAGAAAAAGCGGTTCTGAATTCACCTTCCGGGACTCAGACGCTCTTTCCGGCTGAAGAGTTCATGGTGCTGGCTTCAGATAAAGCACACTCTCAGAATATCCGCTTCATCCGGGGGATTAATTTTTCTGTTTTTTCCCAAAAAAACCGGAAGGAATCATTCTTAAGACGGCTGGGAGCAGCGTTTCCCGCGCCTCTCTGCGTGCCGCTGGTATGCCCCGCGTCAGGCAGGTGTCCGCAGGCACCTCTCAGCGATCGCTTGAAGGAATGGATGCCGCGCCATACTCCGGGTACCAACGCAGGCCGGCGCCTCCGGCGGAAGCGGAACTTCAGGAGGAGAGCCGGAACGGATCCGGACCGTGCGCAGGCTTTATGTGGGAAACGGACCGGGCGGATACGGACAGTGAGCGGATCAGGCAAAGAAGCGGCAGGAAGTCCTCTTTTGACCGCGCCTTCCCAGGGGTATTTCCGTATGCGCGGGAGTTCCGTTCAGGGGGCATCCGCCAGGACAAGATAGCTCTATGAAGACATGGCTTATTACCGGCTGTTCGTCCGGTCTTGGAAAGGGACTCGCTGAAGCGGTTCTTGAACACGGGGATCAGGCCGTTGTCACGGCCCGCAGGCCCGAAACGCTGCGTCATTTTACAGACCGCTATCCCGGGACCGCTCTGGCCCTGCCTCTCGATGTCAGCGATGACGCGCAGGCGGAGGCCGCCGTGAAGGCCGCGCTCGCCCGGTTCGGCCGCGTGGACGTGCTTGCCAGTGTGGCGGGCTACTGCCTGCGCGGCGCCGTGGAAGAATGCTCCATGGACGAGATACACCGGCAGTTCGAAACGAATTTCTTCGGTACGGTGCGCATGATCCGGAAAGTGCTGCCTTCCATGCGTGCCGTGAGAAATGGCGCCATCGTGTGCTTCTCCTCCATCGCGGCGGCGGGAACGTCGCCGGGATCCGCCTTCTACGGAGCCACAAAATGCGCCGTGGAGGCCATGGCCGACGGCCTGAGGAAGGAAGTGAATCCCCTGGGCATCCGCGTGATTGTGGCCGAGCCCGGTCCTTTCCGGACAGACTTCTTCGACCGTTCCATCAATATCAGCGCCGGCAATATCAGCGACTACAGGGACACGGCCGGAAGCCGCAAGATACGGGTGACGGATCTGAGCGGGGACACGCCCCTCGGCAAATGGGGAGATGTCATGAAGGCTGGCCGCGTGATTATTGAGGCTGTCGAAGGAGAAAAGAGCCCTTTCCGCCTGCCGCTCGGCTCAGCTGCCGTGCGCTATGTGACGGAGCAGATGAACGCCCGCCTCGCGGAAATCCGGGCCTGGCAGGATCTCAGCGTCAGGACCGACGCCGGCTGAGACGGGACACCGCCGCTCATGGCGGGCTTTGAAGCAAAACGCGGCCCCTGGGCCGCAGAAAGGAAAGAAGATATGAAAAACGTGCTTATTCTCGCGGGAAGCCCCCGCAAAAAGGGCAACTCCGCGGCGCTCTGCCGCATGTTTGCCCAGGGCGCGGAGGAGGCCGGCAGCAAAGTTGAGACCATCTTCCTGCGCGATAAAAAGATAGTTTTCTGTCTTGCCTGCTACCACTGCCGCGATCACGGAGGCGTGTGCGCCATAAAGGACGACATGGCGGAAATCCTTGACAAAATGAACGCCGCCGATGTCATTGTCATGGCTTCGCCCGTGTATTTTTACTCTGTGGACGCGCAGATGAAAGCGCTCATCGACCGCTGCGTCGCCCGCTGGCGCACAATAAAAAACAAGACTTTCTACTACATCATGACCTCAGCCGAGGATTCGGATACCGTTATGGACACCACGCTCCAGTGTCTGCGCGGCCTCGCCATGTGCCTGGACGGTTCAGTGGAAGGCGGCGTCATTTACGGCAAAGGCGTGTATGAGGCCGGCGCCATCGCGGGCAGCCCTGTCATGCAGAAAGCCTATGAGACGGGACGCCGCGTCTGAGGAGAGTTCTGTCATGAAAACCCGCGCTATAGGCCGGATTGCAGCTTCCGAAATCGGGCTTGGCTGCATGGGCATGGATCACGCCTATGGGAAGCCCGCCCCCCGCTCCGAAATGGTTTCCCTTCTGCATGAGGCTCTGGATCTCGGATGCACCCTCTTTGACACGGCGCCTGTCTACGGCACGGCCAACGAGGAGCTTCTGGGCGAAGCCTTTGCGGACAGGCGGGATCGGGCTGTCCTCTGCACGAAGTTTGGCATTACGGGACAGAATGTGGAAAACGGGAAGCCCGTCAACCTGCCCGACAGCCGTCCCGAATCCATTCGCGCGCAGGTTGAAGGATCGCTCAGGCGTCTCAGAACCGATCACATCGACCTCCTCTATCAGCACCGCGTGGATCCTCATGTGGAGCCTGAAGTTGTGGCCGGCGTCATGGCGGATCTGAAAAAAGAAGGAAAAATCACCGAATGGGGCCTTTCCAACGCTCCGGAGGATTATCTCCTGCGCGCTCACGCTGTCTGCCCCGTCGCGGCCGTCGAGAACCAGTACAGTATGATCTGGCGTGAGCCGGAAAAACGCGTTTTCGGCCTGTGCCGTCAGCTCGGCATGGCTTTCGTGGCCTACAGCCCGCTTGGCAACGGCTTCCTGAGCGGCCGCTTCACAAAAGCCGACACATACCGGGAAGGCGATTTCAGGGGCTTTATGAACCGCTTTAAGCCTGAGGCCATGGATCACAATCAGCCCGTTCTGGATCTCCTCCAAGACATCGCGTCAGCCCGCGGTGCCACTCCGGCCCAGATAGTTCTCGCCTGGGAGCTCGCCAGCGGGCCCTTCATCCTGCCTATTCCGGGGACAACCAGCCCGAAACGCCTGAAGGAAAATCTCGGCGCTGCCGGGCTTTCTCTCTCCGCGGACGAAATGGCGGACATCACCGCCGCCCTTGACAGGATGGACATCGATAACGTGTACTTCTAGCGCGGGATGAAAAATCTCCTTCTGAAAGGTGCCTCTCCGGGGAAGCGCGTACGCGCCTCTGGGGGGCCTTTTTTGTTTCCGCGCCGGATAGGAGGGAAAGCCTGACATGGCGGAACACAGACCCTGGCCCGTTAAGCCCGGAGGGCGGCTGTACGCCGGAGCCCCTCTCTTTCTCACTGCTCCGCGGGGCGTTTCCTGTCCCTGCGGCCTGCTTCATTCCCTGTTTCTCTGCCGCTGGCGTCTCCTGATGTCCGCGGCCCTTCTTCCCGGGCTTCTTTTGTCCGGCACGCCCGTTTCCGCGGCCGGCGGCAGCGTCCGGAGTATGGAGAACATTATGGAAAACCGTCCCCTGAAAGCGGATGACACGCTTCAGGATATGCTTGAACATCCTGCCCTCAGATCCTTCGCGAAGCATCTTCTGCCGCGGCCTGAGGACGCGTACGCCCTCTGCACCCTGGGCACTGTCGGCCGGCTTATGCCCTGGCACCATTCGGTGCAGCCCGATGACGTGGTGGCTTCACTGAACCGGCTTATCCGCGATGTCAGCGCGGGAAAGCAGGTCTTTTACAGCTTTTACGATGAAAAGTCCCTCAGGGAGAAAACAGGCCTCTTCTTCCTGAGAGGAAAACCCGGGGCGCCCTTTGCCCTTATCTGTCCCGGCGGGGGCTTCGTCTATGTCGGCACCCTCCATGAAGGCCTGCCCCCGGGGGAAATCATCAGCGCCAGGGGATACAACGTCTTTATCCTGCAGTACCGCACAGGCGGCGAGGAGACGGCCTGCGCCGACATGGCGGCTGCCGTGTCCTGGATTTTCCGCAACGCGGCAAAGCTCGGGGTGGGACGGATGGTCTGTCTGGGGCGGCTCAGCGGGGGCGCGCATGGCAGCCGATATGGGGACGTACGGATCGGCCGCTCTTGGCGGGGATCCCCTGCCCCGACCCTCTGCCGTTATCATGGCCTATACCAGCCACAGCCTCTACTCGCGCAGTGATCCGCCGACCTTCGCCGTCGTGAGCGCGGATGATCCCATTGCGGGCCCGGCTGTCATGCGGAAACGGACGGACGCCCTGATAGCGGCAGGCATTCCCGCCGAATTTCATCTCTACCGCCATGCCAGCCACGGCTTCGGCACGGGGCGCGGCACGGACGCATGGGGCTGGATGGACGACGCTGTCCGCTTCTGGGAAGAACACATGTCCGTAAACCGCTAGGAAATGTCTCTCCCGCATGAACAGCAGAACGCCGCGTAAGGACTGAAAGCCCTTCGCGGCGTTCTGCTGTGCTGGGAAAGGGATGCTGTTTTAGGCAAAGTCCGTGGCCGAAGCCAGACTCTCGTAGCTTTCGATATCCGCGATCTGCTCTCTGAGATCGGCTTTGACCTGCCTGCAGCAGTCAGCGCCGATGAGGATGCGCAGGGGCAGTTCCTTTCTTTCCACCATGCTCACGATAAAGCGGGCCGCTTTCCCGGGATCGCCCTTCTGACTGTCAGGGTTTTCGGCGAGAAACCGGGACGCCCGGCGCACGGCCGTTCCGTCGTAGGCGTCCAGCGCTTTGGCCGGATGGCGCATGGAGCCTTTTTTGCGGAAATCTGTTCTGAAGGATCCGGGGCAGAGGACAGAAACGCGGATGCCGAATTCCTGCAGTTCCATGCGCAGGGCCGCGCTCAGTCCCACGACAGCGAATTTTGCGGAGCAGTAGGCGCTGCTCCCGGTGAAACCCATGAGGCCGCCCTGCGAGGCAACGTTCAGAATCGTGCCGCCGCGCCGGCCGCGCATGGAAGGCAGTATGGCGCGCGTGACGTTCACGACGCCGTAATAATCGGCTTCCATGAGGCCGCGGAGCTCTTCATCGGACATTTCCTCGAACGCGCCGCTCATGCCGAAGCCCGCGTTATTAATAAGTACGTCGATGTGTCCTGCTTCGCCGAGCGCCTTTTCCACGGCCGCGTTCACCTCTCCGGGCTTTGTGACATCAAAAATGAGCGGGTGCACGCGCGGGCTGCTGAACAGGGGATCGCCTTCCGGCACGTGCCTGACACCCGCGTACACTTCCGCGCCGCTTTCGGCGGCCGCGCTGACGAAGGCGCGGCCAAAACCGCGCCCCGCTCCAGTGATAAGCCAGTTCTGGGACATATTTCCCCCCGGCGGCCCTCAGGCCGCCGCGTTCATTCGCTGTTCCGCCTAAAAAACCTCGCGGAAAAGATCGTAAATTTCTTCGTGGGAAAGCCTGCGGTAGCAGCCGGGCGTGACCGTGACCGAGTCCGCTATGGCCCTGAGATCCGTATCCGCGGTCACATTCACTTCCCTGAGCGTGGTGGGCAGGCCGATCTCCCTGATAAAGGAAGCCAGGGCATCGATGCCCCTGAGGGCAAGGGCGTCATCGTCCATGTCCCCGCGTTCAATGCCCCAGACGCTGACAGCGAAGCGGACGAATTTCGCGGGACCGTCCTTATAAATGCGCCGGTAATAGGCAGGATGGAGCACCGCGAGGCCGGCGCCGTGATTGCAGTTCACGTACGCGCCTATCTGATGCTCCATCATGTGACACATGAAGTCCGTCTTCTTGCCGAGCTTCACCACGCGGTTCTCGGCCATGGTGGCGTCCCACATGAGATTGCTTCTGGCCGTGTAATCCTTTTCGTCACGGAGGGCCGCCCGCAGATTGCGGATGACGCTGCGCATAAGCGCCTCGCTGATGTCGTCGGACACATTGTCCGCGTCAGGCGCGCTGAAGTAGATTTCCATCAGGTGGGAGAGCGTGTCAAAAGCGCCGGCCACCATCTGGAAGCGCGGCACGCTGAAGGTGTACGCCGGATCGAGAAGCGAGAAGCGGGCGTTGCATTCGGGGTAATCGCGGCCGGTCTTCATATGAAGATCCTCATTGGTGATGACGGCGCCGCCGTTGCACTCGCTGCCCGTTCCCGAGACGGTGACCACAATGCCGAGCGGCAGGGGGTCAAACCCCCTGAAGGAGCCCTTCTTCGCCCAGAAATCGTTCCAGACATCGCCGTCGTATCGCGCGGCTATGGAAATGGCCTTGCAGCAGTCCATGACCGACCCGCCGCCCACAGCGATAATGAGCCCCACATTTTCTTTTCTGGCCAGAGCCGCGCCTTCGAGCACCTTCTTATAGGTGGGGTTGGACATGATGCCGGAGAATTCAACGATTTTCCTGCCTGTCGCGCGGAGCGCGGCGCAGACTTCATCGTAGACGCCGTTGCGCCTGATGGATCCGCCGCCCCAGGCGAGCATGATGCTGCCCTGGTACGGGGCGGCCAGTCCGGAGAGATATTCCCTGACGCATCCGTTGCCGAAAAACACTTTTGTCGGATTTTCAAAGACGAAATTTTCCATGACGTTCCTTCTTCTGACGCCCTGACGGCGTCCCCGCCGCGGGAGCCCTTTCCGGGGCTTCCCTTCGTGGCGGAGTTCTTTTTTTCTTCTTCCTCCTTTTATCCCGCGCCTGGCTGCTTCCGCTATGCACAAAGGGCGTCCTTGTTTGCCTGATCCGCTCAGGGCGAAAACACCATGGAAAACGCCCTGCCGGCGCTCCGAAGCAGAAAATCCGCTTTCCCCCTTATGAAGGAAGCCGGGGCGCCAGCCTGGGGGCAGAAGCATTAACGTCCCCGGCCCCGTGCTTTCTTTTCCCTCAGAGGGCCGGATAACGTTTAAACGCCTTCTTTTCCTTCAGGGAGCACCTTAATTTTTGTCCAGCCTTCCGCGAAGACAGAATCGCGGATGAAGGCCCCTCCGGAAGAAAAACGCCGGCGGTCCGTTCTCCGTCATAAGAGCAGATGTCCGCGGACGAAGAAGAGGCCGCAGTGCTGGGAGCGCCCCCCCGGATGAGGTCCGCGCCGAAGATGATGTACGCGATAAAGCGGTGGCCGGCATGCCCTCCATGACAATGCGTTTGCCCGCAGGGACGCAGGATATCAGTCCGCCCGCGGCGGGCGCGGCTCCGCGCGCCGCATGTCACTCCGCCACAGGTTAGCTGCGTGCCGGGAAGGCAGAGGATTATCCCTGAACCTCCCCCTGCCCGGCCGCGGCGTCAGAACACTGTGCGGCAGGTCCGGACACAGCAGTCCCGTGAAAAGAAGATAATTTTTATTCTGTCCCCTTTTCCCCTGTGCCGCGTGATGTGGCTGGGCTGTGTGCCGACCGGGAAACGGGCAGGCCGGCCTTTCCGTCACCCGGTCCCAATCCGGACAGACTGCCCACCATATCAGGGCGGTCCGGCGCATCTGTCCAGGCGTGTCTGATTTTTTTCCGCCCTGTACGCGGGGAAAAACCTCATCGCTGGGATGATTTTTTCAGGGAAAGCGTTCTTTACCGCGCAGGATGATTGTCCCGGCGGCGTCCGTCATATATTTTTCAGGAGAATGTAAACCGCCGGCCATGCGCCGTCTCCGGGAAACGGTTTTCCCCCCTGCGCGCCGCCTGCGGAGAGCACCATCAAATCATCAGGAGGCCTCCATGCGCGTTCTCTTTCTTTTCCTCGCTCTGTCTCTCTTCCTGCCCGCGGCAGCCGGGGCCGATGACAATCCTCTGCCCGGGTATGAAAGCCAGGCACGCGCCATTCAGAAAGAATGCTTTGCGGGCTGGGAAGCTCTTTCTCCCATGGAGGCGCGCGAGCGCCTCGAAAAGGGCTTTGGTGAGGTGGATCGTCTCCTCAACGCTGCCTATAAGGAAACGATGAAAAACTGCCGGGCGAAGGCGCCTGCGCTGGAGAAACTTCTGAGGCAGGATCAGCGTGCCTGGCTGAAATTTGTCAGCGAATACGTTCAGGAAGCTGCCCTGGGATTCGGGGAAGGGGGAACCGTGTACCTCAATATGGCTTCCAGCCTGAGGCTGAGCCTCTGGACGGAGCGTATAGCGTATCTGCGCATCGTGAACCGCGGCCTGGCAGAGGAAACGGTACAGTAAACGCTCCGGCGTTTGCGGCTGTGCCTTCTTTTTCAGGACTTTCCCTCTTTCCTTTTCCGGGACAGAGCGGGAGCCGTGTTTAAACGCCGCTTCAGAATTTCTTCACCGGAAGCAGAAGTTTTGTTTTACTGATGCCGTCTTCTGCCCCGATAGTTATCGGCACCGGGTGCTGCCCTTTGCCCGGCGCCTCAGAATTTCCACCTCTATTTGAACGTTACTGGTGCCCCGGCCCTGCATCTGTCTGCAACGCCCCGGCACCAGTTTCTTTTACGTCAGCTGCCTGTACGCCCCGCTGTATTTCAGCGTGTGAAACGGAGTCCGCTCCGGCCTCCTCACAGCTGACGCGCATACGGCTGCCGGGGCGCGCGGAGGAGAAAGGGAATGGCTGCGGAGCAGCGCGTCCGGATTTCACCACTGCCGTCTGCCGGCGCTCCGTTTCAGCGATTCCGCGCGCCGTCAGTTTCTTCCAGCAGCCCGTTAAGATACCGGCAGAGCTCATTCGTCCGTTTCCCGTAGTCCTTTGGAAACGCGTTGTGACCGGACGCGGAGATAGACCTTCCATCGGGGTAGCTCACGGACAGACCGAACCCACTGCCATCCAGAACGTTCGGGTTATTTCCGCGGAAACCGTTCCAGGAGGAGAGGCCGAGCTCACGGATGAGGTCCGCAAACCCTTCCAGAGACTTCCTGTCCATGATGACTTCCGTGATGGGATCCCTCCCTTTTTTGAAGCTCAGGATCATATGCGGCAGGCCATCGTCAACGCGGCGGTAAATTTTGTAAACGACATGGGAATCCAGGGACGTGCCGCTTTCCGCATAGGAAAACCCGGACAGGGGGAATCCGGAGACATCACCCCCCGCTGCGGGACCGAGCGCGGAATCAAGAATCCGTCTGAGCTCGGCTTCCGCCCCGGCAAAGCGCGGCGGCGTGCCGCCGGGAATGCCTGAGCGCCCCTGAGCGCTGACCGTCTGCTGTGTATCAAAGCTCAGGCTGAAGGTGAAGGCGTCTTCCGCGTTCCGCGTATACCCCGCTCCTGTAAAGCCGTTCCATCTGTCGATCCCGTATTCTGAGATCCAGGCGTTCAGACGCCCGAGGATTTTCGGGGAGACGTATTCTGTTACATTCCTGTCCTTCCCTCTGGCGGAAAGCCGGACCATGCCATCATCGGCGTCAAGCGTGTACCAGAAATTCTTCCCATCCGTTTTCACGCTGTACAGGAGCGATGCCGGTGTGCGCGGCGCCGTGGCGCGGGCCTGCCCGGCTTTGTCTGCGAAGAAGCGCAGGAGTTCGGCCTCGGCCCTGAGACGTTTTTCTCCGGTGCCGTCGTCAGAACCTGAAATCCGGATTTTTCCGGGCGCGTTTCCCCTGCCGTTTTCCGCGAAGATAATGGTCAGCGACCAGACGCAGCTCTTTTCCCTTTCCTTCTCAGGCAGGGAGAAGGGATCCTTTCCGGATTCGCCGGTCCAGTCCGTGAGATCAAGACCCGCCGCGAGGACGGAGAAATCCCTGATCACGGAGCTGTCAGCCGGGCCGCAGAAATTGCCTGCAGGATCCGGGGCGAAGATGTTCATGCGCCCCTGCATCAGCTCGAAGGAGAGACTGCCATACCCTCCGGGACGCGCCGCCTTTTCTCCATATCTGACCCAGTACTGGAAATAGCGGATGGCGGGAGGTTCGCCGCTTTTGTCCGCGGCGTGGACGGGAGCGGGAACGGTCAGGGTCAGAAGCCCGAGCAGGAGCAGGATGTTCATGCTGTTCTCCTATCTGAAGGGATGGTTTCAGTGTGATGCCGGCCGTTGGTTCCGTCCTTAACGGACAGCTTCATTTATCCGCCGGGCCGGGCTTCTTAAGGAAGACCTTCCCGGCGCCTTCAAAGCCTGCGGAGCCGGGATGCGGGCCGGGTGGCGGAATCCGGTCCTGAATACACCCGCCTCCACGATCACTTCTTTTCCGCCCGCCTGAAATGCCGCGGCTGTCATGGCTGCCTCTCCGGCGTCCGCGAAACCAGGCATCCGGAAAGAACCTGTTTCTTCCGGCAGGGGGAAGCGTCTTCCGTGGACGTCCACTGAAAAGAACAGTGTCCTGTATCCTGTTATGCGGGAAAAGGAGCGGACAGGCGTCATCCGCGGGATGATTTTGCCTGAAATCGTCCCGGAAATGATGTTCCTGGAAGATTGTCCGGCTATGCGGGAAACAGGCAGTACTCTCCTGTGCCCAGTCCTTCCCCTCCATGCCCGCCGCTCCGCGTGCCTGCTTTTGATGCCCTGGCCGCTCCGCGGCAGTACGGGGATGCCGGTGTTCCCCGCCCCGCCTTCCGCAGCGGGGAGCCCCGTCCCCGGAACCAGAAGGAGTCTCCATGACAAAACGTGTTCTGCTCTCTCTTGCCGTGTGCTGTTTTTTCGTTCTCTCCCCGATCCGGGCCGTCTCCGCCGGTGAGCCTGCGGGCGCCGTGCGTGACGCCGGGGCTGACGGGCTCATTGACTGCGGCCCCGGCTCGGAAGACACAGTCTGGCGCATCGGGGATGTGACAGCCCGCGTGACCTGCCCGGCCTCCGCAGCCGGAGATTTTGCCTCCGCCAGCCTGTGTCTCTCTTCCGGAGGACAGGCTCCGTCCTGTGTGCGCGTTTATCCCGGCCCATGCCGTATCGTCCGGGGGCATGCCGGCGGCATCCCGTTTTACAGTGTGGAATCTTCGCCTGCGTCAGGGCCGGAGCGGCGCTCTCTCTCCCTTGTTTTCCCCGGCGGCACGGTTATGCCGGTTTTCGATGAGCTGAAGGCTTCCCATGGCAGCCCGGTCAGTCTGGGAAACAAAGTCCGCCTGGAATGGTCCTGCGAATACGCTGAAGCTCCCGGGAATGTGTTCCGGCATGAGACCACTGCCGGTAAGGATACCTTCGTTCTCCGCGAACTGCAGGAGGAGGGATCGGTTTTTTCCTGGAGCGGGCTCAGGGCCGTTACGGCCCGCTATACGGGCGGGGAAGCGGCAGACTCGCATGCCTTCACCGTGCGTTTCGTGACGCGGGACGGGCGGCCTCTTGAACTCCTTACCCTGAACCGGCGCTTGTTCAGCTATCTCGAAAAAAAGAAAGAACAGTTTTTCAGCCTGACCTTCGGCGAATGCTCCTATGACATGCCGACGGAGTCCGGCAGCGGCACCATCCTTCTGGAAGCCGTTTCCCTCCCTGAGGACAAGACAGTCCTCAGTACGCCGGCCGGCATGCCATAAAACGCGGCCGTTTTCCCGGGAGGACACTCTCCGGGAAAGGGCCTCCTGCAGGCAGACCGGCACGGGAATCTGCGTATGAGCCGTCTCTTCTCTGAAGAGATTTCCGGGAGTCCTGATTTTCCCGGAAAAGACGAAGGGCGCGGGCGGCTGCCCTTTCTGAAGGAACCGGGGGAAAACATGGCTCTGGCAGCCCTCATACTGCCTGCCTCAGGGCTGTGAAGAAAAGCGGAGGAAGCGTCTTCCTGCTGAAAGGAAAGAGCATTTCAGAAAAATACACTGCCGCGCCGGCCGATTCCGCGCGGCAGGAGGATAACGGGGAGGAACTATGCGCGTGACACGTCTTTTTTCTGCCACTCTGACAATCTGCGCAGCCGTCTTCGCGGCCGCGGTTTCCGTGAACGCCGCGGAACCCGCCGGACCGTCTCCGTATGAAGATGTCCTGACCCGCGCCAGAAACTTCTGCGGTGATGGCGCAGGGGCCGCGGAGGATGGCAATGATGAGGGAATGACAGGCATTATAGAGGCTGCAGGAAAACTGACGCCTGCCGAATGTCTTGAGAGGACCGGCTATGCCGTCAGGGATATAAATGGCGACGGGACGCCGGAATGCCTCATCGGAAAAATTGACGGGGGAAACGGCGTATCCCGCACAGGGAAGCAGCTTTATGCCGTTTTTACGCTCAGAGACGGCAGCCCCGCGCCCGTCATGGAGGGCACATTCCGGAACAGGATCTTCCTGCTTGATGACGGCAGCCTGTTCAGAGAGGGATACGCGGGCGTCATGGCGTTTATTTTCGGCGTATACCGTCTTCCCCAGGGGCAGAGCCGGACAGAGTGTCTGGAATTTTTCTTCACCCGTGCAGAGAATGAGTCCTCCAGGGAGACCGGCTATTACCGTAATGCGTCAGAGGGACTGGATCCCGCCACAGCGGAAGCCATGACACAGCAGGCTTTTGAGAGGAAGGAAAAGTCCCTTGCCGCGCGCGTGGCCAGCCTCAGTCTTATTCCCCTTGCCGCTTTCCAGTCCGCCTCTTCCGCGCAAAACGGCATGCCTGTGCAGGCCACGCGTGCCGAGAGCGTCACCCCCGGTAACGGCGGGTATGACACGTTCATAGCCGACGCCTCGGAATCCCGGGTCTGGATAGCCTTTTCCGCTTCCGAAGCCGTGAAGGATTTCCGGTTCCTGCGGGTGAGCCCCGTGGAGGACAGGGACGGGAATCTGACGTTTTCCGGGAAGGAGATGCACAGACTCCCCGTACTCGGCCCGGAACGGCCTCTGGCGGTCAGCATGACATTTTACGGCAGCCTGCCCTCGTACGGCATCTCCTATACGGACGGGAGCGGGCAGACCAGATGTTTTACTGTGGGACTGAGCGGTGAGGATGGTTCTGTCGTACTGACGGCTTTTTAGTTTTTTCCTTCCTTTCCCGGGGATCGCGCAGGACCGCGCGGTCCCCTCTTTTTTTCTTTTCCCCTGCCCTGCTTTTTCTCCTGCCATTTTGCAGAGCCTGTCCAAATGTCAGAGCCCCTGCTCTTCCTGTTTTGCGAGATTGGGGAGAAAAGAGGACAGGCACTAAAAGTGCGTCCCTCATCCCCCCGGACCTCTTAAAAATCTCCTGGGAGGCCGTCGGACACTCTGCCGTATGACAGCGGCGTTGTTCCTGACAGCGTGGTGTGGTCCTTCTGCATCTTCATTCCCGGAGTGTCTCCGCGGAACCCATTGCCTGAAGGACATGAGGAGCTCTCTTACGCCATTCTGTGTCAGTCTGAACTAGCGGGTGCGTCACATGCCTGCCTCATCATTTCCAGTGAGGCTGATGAGGTGGGAGCCATAATAAGTAGTGGGTCCATTGAGCGATCGCTTGACACTGGAAACAGTTGCCCCGGAGATTCCGCAGTGCCGGGCGATATGGGCGCCAGAGAAGCTTTCTCTGGCTAATGCCATAATTGCAGCTCTTTTCTCTTCTGAAAGGTGATGATAT